>Ga0334882_1000047_pt1 | contig 215254 bp, 233 predicted proteins | sample GraSluR1_MG_5_FD_207226 | JGI IMG/M metagenome (GOLD analysis project Ga0334882, IMG submission 207226) | Sludge microbial communities from methane-producing bioreactor in Wageningen University, Netherlands - Granular Sludge_15_04-R1 | ecosystem: Engineered > Bioreactor > Anaerobic >...
TAGATTTTATTTACTTTATTTGACTGACTGATTTTCCATGCAAGCGCATGCTCCCTGCCGCCTGCGCCAACTATTAATACCTTCATATACTACTGCTCCAAAACTCATTTAAATTTAATGTTTAAAATGTCTTGTCGATGTCACAATCATTGCAATCTCTAATTCGTCGCATGCTTTAATGCTGTCTGCATCATTAACGCTTCCGCCCGGTTGAATAATGGCAACAATACCCGCTTTTGCAGCTTCGCGAACACAATCATCAAACGGAAAATAGGCATCTGAAGCCATTACAGAGCCCTTCACTTTCTCTCCACCTTGTCTGATGGCATTCATGAGCGCCCATATTCTGCTGACTTGTCCCGGTCCATTGGCTACAAGCATTTGATCTTTGACAAGAGAAATAGCATTCGATTTTGTGCATTTAACAGCTTTATATGCAAATATTAAGTCTTCCATTTCCTTTTGAGTGGGCTGTTTCTTTGTCACGCATCTGAGTTCATCATAAAGTTTATTGTCTCTGTCTTGAACTAACATACCACCCATCACTTTTTTTAGTTCACGAGCATATTGATTATATCCGATATTATCAAGTTCAAGCAACCTGATATTTTTTTTCTTAGTTAAAATTTCCAAAGCATCTTTTGTAAATGAAGGCGCTACGACAACTTCAATAAAGATCGATGCAATCATTTCGGCAGTTTCTTTATCTATCTGCCTGTTTGCTACAATAATGCCTCCGAAGATTGCAAGCGGATCGCCTTCATATGCTTTCTTATAGGCCTCCGCAATGTTTTTGGCGCTTCCGATACCGCATGGATTTCCGTGTTTAACGGCTACGACAGTCGGCTCTTCTGTGCCGAATTCTTTTAATGCTTCAAGTGCACCGTTTGTATCATTTATATTATTATAAGATAGCTCCTTGCCATGAAGCTGCCTAGCACATGCAAGGGAGCCTTTATTACCTTTGACTTCTTTATAAAAAGCCGCTGTCTGATGCGGATTTTCTCCATACCGCATATCCTGTACTTTTTCATAAGTAACGGTCAGAGTTGAGCTGTATTCATCAATAGAAGCGACTTCTTTTAAATAACCGGCAATCAATGTATCGTAATGCGAAGTGGCTTCAAATACTTTCAATGCAAGCTTGTATTTTGTATCATAACTGATCCCGCCGTTTTCTTTTAACTCGGCAAGTATTTTATTATAGTCAGCACTGTCTACCACTACAGACACATCTTTAAAATTCTTCGCAGCCGAACGTAGCATTGTTGGTCCGCCGATATCAATATTTTCAATCGCCGTTTCAAATTCTATCCCTTCTTTTAAGATAGTTTGTTTAAATGGATATAAATTAACAACTACCATATCGATTGGTTCAATGCCAAGTTCATTAATTTGTCTCATATGATCTTGGTTGCCTCTTATTGCAAGGATGCCTCCGTGCACGACAGGATGAAGTGTCTTTACTCTCCCATCCAAACACTCTTCAAAACCAGTTACCTCGGATACTTCAACCACATCCACTCCGTTTTCCTTTAAGAGTTTATATGTTCCGCCTGTAGAGATAATTTTTGCTCCCATGATTGAGAGCTCTTTGGCAAAATCAATGATCCCTGTTTTGTCGGACACACTTATTAATACATTTTTCATCTTTGTAACTCCCATTATTCTTTAATATATACCCTGTTATTGATAATTTCTATTTTATCTTGCAAAAACAATCTGACTGCTTTTACAAGGATATTATGTTCGATAGTCAGCACTTTTTGTTGTATTCGCTCAGCTGTATCGCCATCCTTTACATCCACTGCTCTTTGAACAATGATCGGACCCGAATCGATACCATGATCTACAAAATGCACAGTCGCACCCGTTACTTTAACGCCCTTTGCATATACTGCATTATGCACTCTCATGCCGTAAAACCCGTCACCACAAAATGACGGTATCAACGAAGGATGGATATTGATGATTTTATTTTTATAAGCATCAATAAGTAACGGTGTCAATATTTTTAAATAGCCTGCAAGAATAACAGCCTGTGCTTCATACTTTTTTAATACCTTTAAAACTTCTGCATCATACTCAAGATCGCTATCGTATTTTAATCTGTTGATATATTCGGCAGCAATGCCCGCTTGCTTCGCTCTCTCAAGTGCAAACGCATTTTTTCTGTCGGATATTACCACACAAATAGAACCGTCTTTTTGATGGATTTGATCAATGAGCGCTTGCAGATTACTTCCCGAACCTGAAGCAAGAACCGCTATTTTTTTCATCTAACAATAACACCTTCTTCACTTTCATCTACATAGCCGATAATATATGCTTCTTCATTGTGTTCTTTTAATATCTCAAGAACATGATCCGTATTTTCTTTCTTTACGCAAAGAGCCATACCGATACCCATATTAAAAGTGGAAAACATTTCTTTTTCACTGATATTACCAAGCTTGGCAAGAAGGTCAAAAATAGGAGGTATTTTAAATGAAGTTTTATCAACCACGGCACATAATCCTTTCGGCATCATGCGTGGAATATTCTCATAAAATCCACCACCTGTGATATGGCTGATTCCGGTAATATATTTTTTTTCAATCAAAGGCAAAACAGCTTTTACATATATTTTTGTGGGGCTTAAAAGCTCCTCATAAAGTTTTTTGGATAATTCTGGTATATAAGTATCAATAGCATATTGATGAATCTCAAAAAATAATTTACGAACAAGTGAATATCCATTGCTATGTATTCCCGACGAGGCAAGCCCAATTATAACATCACCTTTTTGAATATTGCGTCCATTTATGATTTCGTCTTCTTCAACAACTCCTACGGCAAATCCCGCCAAATCATAATCTCCCTTTTGATACATGCCGGGCATTTCGGCAGTCTCCCCGCCAATTAAAGAACATTGGGCAAGTACACATCCGTCTGCAATTCCTTTTACAATTTGTTCAATTTTTATCGGATCATTTTTTTCACACGCAATATAATCTAAAAAAAACAACGGGCGTGCGCCCTGACACAAAATATCGTTCACACACATAGCCACAAGATCAATGCCTACATTGTCATGCTTATCTGCCATAATTGCAACCTTGAGCTTTGTCCCCACTCCATCTGTACCGGATACCAATACGGGTTTTTTTATACTTTCCTCCAATTTATAAAATGCACCGAAAGACCCCAATGCAGACAGCACATTTGGTGAATAAGTTCTGGATACATGTTTTTTAATTTTTTCTACTGATTTATATCCGGCCCTTTTATCTACGCCGGAATCTTTATATGTGATTTCTTTCATATCTTTCTCCTAAATATTACGCGGAATAATGACCGGATACTTTTCATCAAAACAAGCTTTACAAAAATCATTTCCGTCTCGTCCCATTGCTTCAACCAATCCTTCCAACGTGATATAGCCGACGCTGTCCGCCCCTATTGTTTGCGTTATCTCTTCCAAGCTCAAGTTAGCCGCAATCAAGTGCTCTTTGGAAGGAGTATCTACGCCGAAATAACAGCCCGATATCACAGGTGGAGACGCCGCACGCAGATGAACCTCTTTTGCACCTGCTTTTCGAATGATTTCTACTAATTTTTGTGAAGTTGTTCCACGAACAATAGAATCATCTATAATAACAACCCTTTTATTTTCGATCACTTCTTTTAGCGGATTTAGCTTTATGGCCACTCCTTCTTCACGCATTTTTTGTGAAGGCTGTATGAATGTTCTTCCAATATATTTATTTTTAATCAGCCCCATACCATAGGGAATACCGCTTTCTTTGGAATATCCTATAGCTGCAGGAATACCTGAATCAGGCACACCTATGACAATATCAGCTTCTATAGGAGCCTCTCTTGCCATTATTCTTCCCGCATTATATCTTGAGGTGTACACATTGATACCGTCTAATGTCGAATCCGGTCTTGCAAAATAAACATATTCGAAAATACACATTTTTCTCTCAGCCGATGTATCTATTCTATGTGAATGAAGACCTTCTTCATCAATGACAACAATTTCTCCAGGTTCCACATCTCGTACAAAATTTGCCCCGATTGCATCCAATGCGCAAGATTCGGAAGCTATGACATGGCTCCTGCTGTTTTCACCTATACAAAGCGGGCGAAGTCCATTGATATCTCTGACTGCAATAAGTTTATTGCCAAAAGTGATTGCAAGCGCATAAGAACCGCTTATGAGTTGACACAATTCTCGTATTGCAAAAACTTCCCCGTATTTTATATTACGTGCAAACAAATTTAGTATCACTTCTGTATCAGATGTTGTGTTAAACACCACACCACTGTCTTCCAAGATACCTTTTATATTTTTTACATTAACGATATTACCGTTGTGAGCAAGCGCAATTTGGAGTCCTTTATATAAAACATCAAGAGGTTGCGCATTTTTTATCTGGCTTTCTCCCGCTGTTGTGTATCTTACATGTCCAATCGCAATATTGCCTCTTAGACAGTCTACTCCCTCTCCGTTAGAAAAAACTTCGCTCAGAAGGCCCATTCCTTTTTTATTGTTTATTTCTCCATTACAATTAGACGCAATGCCGGCACTTTCCTGCCCCCTGTGCTGAAGGGCATACAAGCAATAATAAACAAACTTTGCGGCATCCTTGTTGTCTTTTTTATAGACGCCAACAACGCCACACTCTTCATTAAATTTATCAGCCATAGATTCCATTCATTAACCTCTTAGTTTTTTTTAATTCTGTACTTTTCTCAGTACTTCTTCGTATGTCTCTTCGATATTGCCTAAATCACGTCTGAAACGGTCTTTATCCATTTTCCTGTTTGTTCCTATCTCCCACAGCCTGCAGGTATCCGGAGAAATTTCATCCGCTAAAATAATTTCACCCTTATATCTGCCAAACTCTACTTTAAAATCGATCAGCCGCATACCTCTTTTTTTAAAAAATTGTATTAAAATATTATTGATTTTAAATGATAATTCTTTCATTTTTTTAATTTCTTCTATTGTGGCAAGTCCTAGAGCAGTAGCATGATAATCGTTGATTAAAGGATCGCCTAATTCATCATTTTTATAGCACAATTCAAAAACAGTATTGTTTAGTTCACTTCCTTCTTCCACTCCCAAACGTTTTGAAAAGCTGCCTGCCGCTACATTTCGGATAATCACTTCCAGCGGAAGTATTTCAACCGCTTTTACTTCTTGTTCTGTCTCTGAAAGCAGGTGAATAAAATGAACGGGGATGCCTTCTTTTTTTAACAGTTCAAACAATATTGCACTCATTTTGTTATTGACTACACCTTTGCCTTGTATTGTTCCTTTTTTAAGCGCATTAAATGCCGTGGCATCATCCTTATACTCTATAATATAGATATCAGGATTTTCTGTTTGAAACACTTTTTTTGCTTTTCCTTCATAAAGCATGTCCAATTTATTCATTGTCTTTTTCGACCTCCATATTTTGCTTCATAACATCCATTTTCATATTTTCTTTATGTTCAATATATTTCTGCATCAAGTCTTCATATTTAAGCGATAAAATTTGTACGGCAAGGTAAGCCGCATTTTCTGCTCCATCAACTGCGACACAAGCTACGGGAACCCCTTTCGGCATTTGAACGACTGAAAGAAGCGAATCAAGTCCATCACAAAATGAACTTTTCATAGGAAGCCCAATCACGGGCAAATATGTCACACCTGCCAAAACCCCTGCCAAATGCGCCGCTTTGCCCGCTGCCGCTATAATGACCTCTATACCGTTAGCGTATGCATTTTTTGCATATTCAACAGCTTCATACGGTGTTCGGTGTGCCGATATAACTCTGAGATCAACATCGATGCCAAATTTTACCAGTATTTCCTCGGCTTTTTTTACTATTTTAAAATCAGATTTGCTACCCATAACCAAGGCAACTTTTTTCATAAAATTTAACTCCTCTTATTTAAAATATTCAACTGCTGATTCAAACAACTTTATGTCGAACTCACCCGGTATATTTTTATATAGATATTTACCGATTCTTTCACTATGTCCCATTTTCCCTAGGATTCTGCCATCCGGACTGGTGATGCCTTCTATAGCCCAGGCGGAACCATTTAGATTAAACCTGCTGTCACACACTGCATTGTTGCTGTAATCCACATACTGAAAAGCGATTTGATTATTCTCTTTTAATGTGTTTAGTATTGCTTCATTTGCTACGAATCTTCCTTCTCCATGAGATAAAACATTTTTATATGGTTTATCCAATTCGGCCTTTTTAAGCCATACAGACATATTCGACACAACTTTTACTGTTGATATACTCGATATATGCCTTCCTATCGTATTAAAAGTCAACGTCGGACTTGTTGGTTTTATATCGGTAATTCTTCCGTATGGAAGCAACCCCAGCTTGATCAGAGCTTGAAAGCCGTTGCAGATGCCCAGCATTAATCCATCTTTATTATCCAAAAGCGAATGCACTGCATTTTTAATCAATTCATTTTTAAAGATGGACACAATAAATTTACCGCTTCCGTCCGGCTCATCTCCGGCAGAAAAACCTCCGGGAAGCGCTATAATATTGCTCTTTTTGATACAGCTTGCCATTTTCTCAATGCTTTTCATAATATCGGTTACACTAAGATTATTGAAAACGAATATTTCTGTTTTAGCTCCCGCGTTCTCGAAAGCAACGGCTGTGTCAATCTCACAATTTGTCCCCGGGAAGGCTGGAATAAATACAACGGGCTTTGCCGTTTTGATATTGCATTTTCTAAAAATTTTATTTTCATAATGAATTTTTGGTATTTCTTTTTCTGCGTATTCCGCTTTTAAAGGAAAAACACCGTTTAACTTTTCATTCCAAAATTCAAGCAAATCATCATATACAAAAGTCTTGTCTTCAATACGTATTGATTCACTGTTATTCGAAGTTGCCAATTCGCTGTATAGCAATCCTTTTTTACTGAATTGCTCAAGAATGGTTGTATCCTCTATTTCAATTATAATGTCCCCGTCTGATGCCGGCAACAATATACCTCTGTCAGCCGTTATATCCAATCCGATTTTGTTTCCCATCCCCATTTTTATCAGTGCTGCAAGCGGTTTTTCGTTCGCAACCGTCTTTGCAGCGAAGATTTTTCCACCTTTAATCAATTTATGGATCGTACCAAACATCACTTTTGCATATTCATAATCCGGCAAATCATCTGTGTCACGTTTTAAATGAACGGCAAACAGTTTGCTGTTAGTGTTTTTAATCTCAGGCGAGATAATATCTTGTCCGTCACAAATTGCAACAGCAAAACAAATGATGTTTGGCGGTACATTTAAATCCATAAATGTGCCCGACATGCTGTCTTTTCCGCCTATCGCCGGAGTTTGCATCGCACTTTGCGCTTCAAAAGCTCCAAGTAATGCCGCAAAAGGTTTTGCCCATTTTTTTGGATCATCTAATAGTTTTTCAAAATATTCCTGCATGCTGAGTCTTGCTCTTTTGTAATCCGTCCCCATTGCGGTCATTTTTGATAACGCAATAAGGACGCTGTAGATACCACCGTGAAACAAGCTTTGTTCTGCCAGATGCGGATTGTAGCCATGTGTCATTACTGTTGCCGTTTCTGTGTCATAGACCGGAAGCTTCGAGGCCATGCCGTCTGCTGGTGTAAGTTGATACTTCCCGCCAAAAGGCATTAAAATATTTGATGCACCGATTGTCGAATCGAATTGCTCCACAAGGCCTTTATTACATGCCGTATTAATATCGCTAAGCAACGCTTCTATAATCTCTTCTATATCAATATTTTTATTATTTTCGTCTTTAAAATAATTTATAGATTGCGGCTCACTAACAAGTATATCTATTTGTCTGTTTGCTCCGTTTGTATCCAAAAACGCACGGCTGATATTTACAATTTCCTGCCCTCTCCAAAACATTTTTAATCTGGCAGAATCTGTAACCTGCGCAACTATAGTTGCTTCAATATTTTCTTCATGCGCCAGATCCATAAACGCTTTTGCATCATCTCTATCCAATAGCACCGCCATGCGCTCCTGTGATTCGCTAATGGCAAGCTCTGTGCCATCCAATCCTTCATATTTCTTAGGTACTCTGTCTAAGAATATATCAATGCTTCCGGCAAGTTCTCCTATCGCGACAGATACACCGCCCGCGCCGAAGTCATTGCATTTTTTGATCATACGGGCAGCTTGCGGATTTCTGAATAATCTTTGTAATTTTCTCTCCTCAACGGGATTACCTTTCTGCACTTCCGAACCGCTCTTTTTTACAGACATGTCTGTATGCGCTTTCGAACTGCCTACAGCTCCGCCTATCCCATCCCGGCCTGTTCTGCCTCCTAAGAGAATAATGATATCTTCGTTCTTTGGTGTCAGACGTTTGACATTTTCCGCTTTTGCGGCGGCAATAACGGCCCCTACCTCCATACGTTTAGCTAAAAATCCTTCATGATAATATTCTTTGACCTGCCCTGTAGCCAAGCCTATCTGATTGCCGTAGGATGAAAAACCCGAAGCTGCTTCCGTCGTTATTTTAACCTGGGGAAGTTTTCCCTTTATCGTCTCTTCTATATCTTGCGTGCAATCGGCGCAACCTGTCACTCTCATTGACTGATATACGTAGCTTCGCCCTGAAAGTGGATCTCGAATAGCTCCGCCAAGACAAGTCGCAGCACCGCCAAAAGGCTCGATTTCGGTTGGATGGTTGTGTGTTTCATTTTTAAACATCACAAGCCAATCTTCCGTTTTGCCGTCTACAATCGCTTTTGTTTTAATAGAGCAGGCATTTATTTCATCCGACTCTTCAAGATCATATAAGATACCGTCTTTTTTCGCCTTTTTAGCATAGATTGTTGCAATATCCATGAGGCAGACTGCCCTGTTTTTTCCGGCATATAGTAGCTGTCTTAATTTTTTATATTCTTCAAAAGCGTTTTTGATAGCTATGTTAATTTTCCCGTCTTGAATATCAACATTTGTAATCCTCGTGTTAAATGTTGTATGTCTGCAGTGATCCGACCAATACGTATCTAATACTTTTAACTCTGTTATCGTGGGATTCCTTTTTTCCGCAAAGAAATAATCTTTAATTAATAGCATATCCTCGATACTCATGGCCAAAGCATAATCATCAATAAGTTGTTCTAATTCATTTTGTGTTTTATTGATAAAACCGGTAATTATCTCAACCATTTTTGGGGAGTCTATTCTCTCAGCCAATGTTGTCGGTTTATCTTGAGTTACTTCCGTGCTGTCAACCGGATTGATAATATATTCTTTAATACGGGCAATATCTTTTTCTGTCAACTCTCCGCTCAAAATAAAAATACGTGCATTTTTTATAACCACATTTTCCGCCTTAGTTATAATTTGCACGCATTGCACTGCCGAATCTGCACGCTGATTGTATTGCCCCGGAAGGTATGATACCGCAAAGATGGTATCCTTGTAGTCGGTTTTTACCTCTTCTTCATAAACCGTATCGGTATTCGCTTCCGCAAAAACCGTATAGAGAACCATTTTAAACTGTTCTTCACGCAATCCTTCCACATCATAACGATTCAATATTCTCAAATCTTTTAAATTGTTAATTTTTAAATGATTTTTTATTGCTGAATAATAAGTTTTTGCTTCAGCATTATACTCGGTTTTTTTTTCTACAAAAATTCTTTTAACTTGTGACATGCCTTCATCCCCGAATTCATATTTACACACCATATTGTATAAAATAACGAGGATTTTTGCAATAAAAAACCCGATATAAAATCAGGTTAAACGTTATTATTTTTATTTCTTGATTTATTTATGGGCACAACCGCTATTAAAGATGTTTTCATTTGAGAATTTTCATTGCTGCTAGTGATATAAACTTCGCTTGTCATCTCACTTGTCTCAAAATAATCTTTAACCACGCCTACGATATCTGTTTTAATCATCTCAAGAACTTCATTGGAAACGTTGATTCTATCTGAAATTAAAATATTTCTAAGCCTTTCTTTTGCAATTTCTTTACTGTCTTCACTTTTAAATTTTACTTTTGCCGCCATATCTACCTCCCGTTTCCGCTGATGGCCTCTGCCAGCCGCATAATAACAGAAGTGTTGTCTTTCAAATCCAAAAATGGTACATTTTGCCCCATGAGGCGTGCGGCAATATTTTTGAATGCTTTTCCCGCTGTTGATTTCTCATTTGAGGCGATCGGCTCACCTTTATTTGTACTCACCACGATATCTTTATTATCCGGTACAATTCCTATTAACTCAAGAGAGAGAATATCGATAACATCATTAATGTCCATCATATCTCCCCTTTTAATTAAATCGGGACGTACTCTGTTGATTAAAAGATAATTATGATAGAGCCCATTTGCTTCTAAAAGCCCAATAATTCTGTCCGCATCGCGCACTGCCGATATTTCGGGTGTTGTAACTATGATCGATTGATTTGCGCCGGCCACAGCATTTTTGAATCCATTTTCTATACCTGCCGGACAATCAACCAAAACATATTCAAAGCTCTCCTGAAGATCTAGGCATAATTTTTTCATCTGCAGAGGATTAATGCAGTCTTTATCTTTTGTCTGAGCTGCCGCAAGAAGATAGAGTCCTTCATAGCGTTTATCTTTGATTAATGCTTGCTTGATCCTGCATTTACCTTCGATTACATCGACTAAATTATACACGATTCTGTTTTCGAGCCCCATAACAACATCCAAATTTCGCAGCCCAATATCTGCATCAACAACCACAACACTCTTACCAAGCATTGCAAGAGCAGCTCCCAAATTAGCCGTTGTTGTGGTTTTACCTACCCCACCTTTTCCTGAAGTGATTACGATTGTTTTTCCCATGTGCTATCCCCCACATTATTATTAATTAAACACAATATATCAGATAAAAAATGCATATTTTGTCCTATTTTGTGCTTTTATAAAGCATACAAATAAAAAATAAACATATTCTTTTTTATTTATGCATATACTTTATATTTAAATAATTTTGTTTTGCAGTATCGGTTTCAAGCTGTTTTTTTAGTGTTTACATTTTTTGCGTATTATGATAGAATATTATAAATTGTAATACTTGTCAGCAGAGAAAATGCTTGGAGAAAAAAATGTATATTCCCCCGTATTGCCAAAAAAAAACCGATATCATGCAAATTGCCAAAGAACGCATTTTAGTAATCATTCCTTCGCATAACCCTAATAAACAGCTCTTGGATACAGTACATACTCTCATCAATAATGGTTTTATAAATCTTTTGGTTGTTGACGACGGCAGCAAAAGAGGTTGCCAACATCTCTTTAACCATATCAATGAATATGAGAACATCACCGTTCTGCGGCACTTTATCAATTTAGGCAAAGGCAGAGCACTGAAGACTGCTCTCAATTATTACATGACCAATAAATTATACAATACAAAATATACGGATTGCATTGGTGTCTTAACAGTTGCAGCCGATAACCGGTATTCTACAGACGATATCTTTCATATGGCCTGCGCCTTAGTGCGTGACAGGCAAGCGCTCATACTTGGATGCAGAGATTTTTCCCAATCCGATATTGCCTGGCAAAGCAGATGGGCCAATAGATTTGTATCATCCTTCCTCAGACTATTATGCGGACTAAATCTGACCGATTCTCAAACTGCGCTTCGCGCGATACCCGACGACTTGATACCTTATATCTTTACAGCACGTGGAGACAGCTTTGATTATGAGACAAATATGCTCTTGGAATGCCAGCAAAAAAATTTCGATATTACTGAAATCAAACTTCGTTCATCACATAAAAGTACCGAAAAAATAAAAATTCGATTCAATCCATTTAAAATATCATTCAAAATATATATACAACTATTAAAATTTTTATCGTCATCAATATCTTCTTTTGTTGTTGATATTACTTTTTTTACTTTTTTAATGTGGATATTCTCATCTTTAGATAAAAAATTCAGTATTTTGATCAGTACAATCATAGCCAGAGTGCTTTCATCCTTATACAATTATTTGGTCAATAAATACTTTACCTTCCGCAAAAAAAATTACACACAAGGCACACTATTCAGATACTATGCTTTATGTATTCTACAAATGTTTATCTCCTATGCTTTTGTCTATTGGCTAGGAAAAATCATCGGCATTAATTCTACCATTGTAAAGATATTTGTCGATGGAATTTTATTCGTTCTAAGTTTTCAAGTCCAAAGAGAATGGGTTTTTAAATCAAAAAAAATATAAATAAGTCAGTAAATATATGAAGTAAAATAAAAAAACAGGGCTCAGCCCCGTTTTTACTATTTAAATAAATGGGATTATCTAATCCGACACACAAAATGCCGCTTCGCCCAAGCCTTCAATTATAAAACGATACGTACCTTTAGCAATTGGCAGCGGTGGTGTGAGAGAGCCAGATAATATAAACATACCTTTTTTTATCGGTCCATATAATTTATTCATCATTTTGTTTGCAAAAATAACAGTATTGATCGGATTATCAAGTACTGCCTTGCTCGTACCTTCAGCAATGATCTCATCATTTAAATAAATTTTACCCTTAAAGACTGCCAGTGCGTCTTTATTTGGGGTCGGAATGAATTGATCCAAGTAAAATACATTACCGGCTGCCCCTAAATCTGCGGTAACGTTTACAATATTTTCCGGTCTGATTGTTCTTCTCGTAGGGATTTCAACAGCAAGAGCAATTTGGGTGTTTTTTATAATTTCCTCTTCGGTCGCATCTGCAGAAATATCACTTAATGCTTTGAAAATAATTTCCAATTCAACAAGTGAAAGCCCCGGACATTTTAACATAGATAAATCTCCCGAAAAAAGATCTTTATCGGTAAGCGGAGCAAAAAAGGGATCTTTCATATTATTGGCTGCCAAAGCCGCCTTGCTTGTCAAGCCAACTTTTGCACCGACGATTTTTTCACCCAGTATGTTTAATTTTTTTCCTGTAATCATTTTCTGTATTTCATACGCGTCTTCAAATGTTGTGACTGCATCACTTTTTGCCAAATTCTCCGTCAATTCTTGATTTTCGTAAGCTAAAAATAATTTTTCGGCAATTTGCTGGTTTGTCATTTGTTTTCCACCTTTCCGTATAAAATTTTATATCAAGAATAAATATTCTTAATTATCAAGCATTGCATAGACATATTCTTTAGCATCAAATTCTCTGATATCATCTAGTTGCTCTCCCGTACCAACAAACCAAATCGGCAGATCATATTTCATAATGATCGGTATAATGATACCTCCTTTGCTACTTCCGTCTAATTTTGAAATAACAATACCGTCTAGCTTGCAAGCCTTCATAAATGCCTCTACCTGACTGAGCGCATTGAGTCCGCTGGTCGCATCAACGGTAATAAACGTATATAAATTCATGTCTTTTTTTGCTTTAGATAATACGGTATACATTTTTCCTAATTCTTGCATTAAATTGATTTTATTTTGCAACCTGCCAGCAGTGTCCACTATAAGCAGGTCTGCATTTTTTGCTAACGCAGATGCAGCCGCATCGTATGCTACGGAAGCGGCATCAGCTCCGCTGCTGCTCCTTACTATGGGAACATTTATTCTTGCCGCCCAAGTATCCAACTGTTCTACGGCAGCAGCACGAAAGGTATCTGCCGCCGCAAGAATGACGTTTCTGCCATTCTGCGCATATTTATGCGCAATTTTAGCAATCGTCGTTGTTTTTCCTGATCCGTTTACCCCGACAGCCATTAAGATGGCAGGCAGTTCAAATGATACGCTGTTGCTGTGACTATTAAGCAATCCTATGAGGACTTCTTTCAAAAGATCTAAGAGCATATCGGACTTCGTGATCTTTTGTTCTCTGGCCTTTTTTTGTAAATCATCCGTAATTTTTTCGGCACATTCAGCACCTACATCACAGAGTATCAAAGTTTCCAAAATTTCCTCGTAGCTCTCATCTGTGATATCGGAACCTGTCATAATATTTTTTAATTTGCCTAAAAAAGATAATTTTGTTGTCCTAAGAGCGTTTTTGTAATGATTATCAGCCATTTTATTCACCTCAGTTAGCTCGTTAATTTCAGAGATACAATTTTTGTAGTGCCTTCGTTTCCCATACTCGCACCATAAAGACAATCACATATCTCCATCGTTCTTTTCTTATGAGTTATGATAATGAGTTGATTGTCTTTTCTTTGTTCATGAATATATCTTGCAAACAGCATAACATTATTATCATCTAATGCTGCATCTATTTCATCAAGTACGCAAAAGGGCGCCGGTTTAATTTTTAAAATCGCAAATAACAAAGCAATAGAAGTCATCGCTTTTTCTCCACCTGAAAGCATAGAAATATTTTTTAATTTTTTGCCCGGCGGTTGCGCCGATATATCTATTCCTGTATTAAGCAAATCATCTTCATCAAGAATCATTAAAGAAGCTGTGCCGCCGTCAAATAATTTTTTAAAGGACGATTCAAATTCTTTTTGGATTAACGCAAACTGTTCTTTAAATTGCAACGCCATGTTTTTTTCTATATCTTTTATAATCAATTCAATATCGTGTTTAGCATCAATTAAATCATCTCTCTGCAAAGTTAGAAAATCATACCGCTCCGAGACTTCCCTATATTCATCTAACGCCCCGATATTGATATTGCCAAATGATTTGATAATCTTCTTAATTTCTTCGGTTCTTGACGTATAATCTGACATATTTTCAACAGGCTTTTTATGTTCTGCTATGTTCTGCAAGTCTATTTGATACTGTTCCACAATGTTACTGCTGATATATTCTATTTTCATTTGAATATTATTTAGTTTCAAACTAAGCCGGTTAATCATATCTTTTAAATCATTTTTTTCTTTACTGAGCCTGATCACATCTTCATTTTTTTGATTGAATTCCTGATTTTGTTTATTCCTCAGCAAGAAAAGCGCATCATAATTTTCTTTTAATTCCTGCTTTTGCTTTCCATAACAATCATTGTCATTTTGATAAGCTGAAATATCCCGCTGCAATTGTTCTATTTCTGAGGTTAATACTTGTATTTTTTCCCCATTATGTATTTTCTGAGTTGTATCTTTATCAATTTCCGTTTCTATTACATTCAATTTATCTTCAGTATATTTTATTTTTTCCAGTATTTTAATACTGCTGATATTGAGTTCGCTTAGTTTTTCGTTCTCTATTTTATAATTCTTTTTAACATCTTCAATATCTATCTGAATATTGAATAACCTTAAAAATTCTTCCTTTTTTTGGCTACTCTTTACAATTTGCTCTTCCGCTTGTGTAATTTGTTGCTGCATAGTCTTTTGTGCCTGTAATAAATTATTAAATTTTGCATTTAAATTCACATATTTCATATTCAATTCGTTTATTTTATTTTGCATATCAAGCACATTCTCATTTATTTGTGTAATCTTATTTTTATTATCGGCTGCCTTGATAATATGCTTGTCATATTCTTTTTGCAGAGAATTGATTTCATTTTTTATTTCGTCAATCCGTTCTTTTCTTTTAAGCGGCGCAATATTATCAGCTTTGCTCTCTCCGCCGACAATAACGCCGCCCGGCATGAAGGCCTCCCCGTTCAACGTAACGATTTTATATTTATATTTTGTCATCTTAGCTAGTTGTGTTGCCTGAGGAATATCTTTAGTGACAAGCACCCTGCCAAGTACATGCTTTATTATTCCATCATATAGGTTATCATAAGTAATAAGCTCTGCAGCCGAGGCTACATAATAATCCTTAAAACCGCTTTTTTCTTCACTGCTTAAAAAAGACGGACGTATTACGGATATGGGCATAAAGGTCACCCTTCCCCATTTATTTTGATTGAGCAGCCTTATACACTGCGATGCCGTTTTTTCATTATCTACTGCTATATATCGAAAGGCTCCGCCCAGCGCCGCAGTGATAGCTTTTAAATACTCATTGTCTATATGTATTAGCTCCGCTATAACACCATGCACACTTTTAGCCAATTCATTGTTGTTTTTTCTTGCCTGTAACATTTTTTTTACTGCATATCCATATCCCTGCATGTCATCTTCGTTGGCCTTGAGCATAGACAATTGAGATTGCAGCACTTTTATCTTCTGCAGTAATTCATTGAGAATTTTCTCGCTTTGTTCATTATCTTTCGCGCACGCATTCGCACTTGCTTTTATATTTTCATATTCTGTTTGTTTTATTTTTAATTCGTTCTGTATACTATGTAATTCATGTCTGCACGTCTCTACATCGTTATTTATACTGATTAATTTCTTTTCATACTCTTTGATATTTTCATCATATTGACAAAGAATATACTCCAGATTTTTATATTCGCTTTCTCTGTTGATAAAGCTATCCTGAAGCTCAAGGCTGCTTTGTACTTTAACTTTTTGAGTTTCTAAATTTTCTTTTAGCTTCTCATACTCTTCCTTCATGCCGCCAAGAGCATTTTCTGTTTCAATTTGTTGTTGGTTCAGGCCGGTGAGATTATCCTGTAGTTTTATATTTTCTTTGTTTAGTGATTGAATATATGCTGTATTTTGTTCATGTTTTACTTTTGATACTTCCCATTTTGTTTTGATACTCTCATTTGTCGCCGCTAATTGATAAATATTTTCATTAATTTCGTTCAGTTTAAAATCATAATCGGCTATCATATTTTTAAGATCTAATGTTGATTTTTCATCAGCTGCAAAGTTTTCTTCCAAGCATACAAAATCATTTTCCAATATTTCTTTATCTGTCATATATTTTTCCGCTTCTGCCATGTATTCTTCAATCCTATGAGCAAATATATTTAATTCTTTCTCTTTTAATTCATCTCTTAGAGAAAGATATTTTTTTGCTTTTTCCACTTGCCGCTTTAGTGGATCGATACGTTTTTGCAGTTCGCATATAATATCTTCTACCCGATCTAAATTGATTTGTGTTTTTTCAAGTTTACGCTGAGCGTCTATTTTTTTTGTTTTATATTTTACAATTCCCACCGCTTCCTCAATTAAAAGCCGTCTGCTTTGCGGGCTCCCGTCAATGATATCCTGCACCTGCCCTTGTCCTATTATCGAGTATCCTTCACGTCCAAGCCCGGTATCCATGAAGAGCTGTTGAATATCTTTTAATCTGCAAGGTGTTTTATTGATAAAATACTGACTTTCGCCAGAACGAAACAACCGTCTGGTGATATTTACTTCATCATATTCAATCGGCAATATGTTAGTTGCGTTATCTATAAGCAGGCTTACCTGTGCATACCCCAGAGGTCTCTTTTCAATTGTGCCGTTGAAAATAACATCTTCCATTTTATCCCCACGCAAATACCTCACCCTCTGTTCTCCCAGCACCCATTTTATAGCATCCGCCACGTTGCTTTTCCCGCTTCCGTTTGGTCCCACCACCGCAATGATATTACCAGTAAAATCTATTTGTGTTTTTTTTGCAAATGACTTGAATCCAATAATTTCTATTTGCTTTAAATACATGCATACTCCTTAGAATATTTATAGCTATAACGAATTCAGTTTATAAAATCCCCATGTTCTCAAGTGCTTTTTTGGCTGCTCTTTTCTCAGCTTCTTTTTTGCTGCTTGCACTTTCCGTTACTACTAAGGTATCACCTATATATAATTCTACCACAAAAATAAGCTTATGGCTTTCGCCTTTTATTTCTTTTAAATTATATCTTGGCAGCGGTTGCTGTCGTTTTTGCAGATACTCCTGCAAATATGATTTGTGGTTTACATAAATTTCTTGGCTCTGCAAATTATCAAGCTCTTTTAAAAACATCTCCTCAATAACTGTATACGTAGTTAGATATCCGCCGTCAATATAGACTGCTCCAATAACAGCTTCAAAGCAATCAGCCAGATTTGAAAGCCTCATTCTGCCACCGGTACTCTCCTCGCCACTGCTTAAAGAAATATACCTGTCAATATCGATTTCAAGTGCTTTTCCCGCAAACATATTTTTATTGACAAGTGCACTGCGCATTTTACTTAGTTTTCCTTCATCTATATCTTCATACGCACTGTATAACATATCGCTTATAATCAGGGCTAAGACAGCATCTCCCAAGAATTCCAAACGTTGATTATCGTAATTCATGTTATGTTCATAGTTATAAGAAGGATGTGTCAAAGCTTTTTCTAAAAGTGCTTCATTTTTAAAAATATAATTTAGCTTTGTGTACATTTCATCGTATTTATCCATTTTACGATTAAGTCTCCTCTAAAAAAATAAAAGTTCACAGGAACTTTTATTATATTATCATGTACAATATTTTATTAATAATTCCGCATATAATACAGATAGCTTCATTATTAATTTTATTTCTTGTTTTCAATATATTCAACAATATCTCCAACTGTCTTTATGTCTTTAATATCATCTTCATTTATTTCTATTCCAAATTCATCTTCAAATGCTAAAACAAGTTCCAGTAAATCTATGGAATCCGCCCCTAAGTCATCAATAAATGATGTACTTACAGAGAGTTTGCTTTGATCTACTTCCAATTGTTCCGAAATAATTTTTTTTACCTTCTGTAGCATTGTAATTGCCTCCGTTAAATATAATACATTTACTATTTTATATATTATATATTATCATTTTTTTCAATAATTATTTCAATAATATTGGATAAAATTTTATTTTCTCCATAATTATAACCGGCTATAACCGCATTTTTAAACGCGACGCTGTTGCTGCTACCATGTGCTTTGATTACATTTGCATGGATCCCGAGTAAAGGAGAGCCTCCGTAAGCTGTGTAATCATAACGCTTTGCAAATTCTTTCAAAGGTTTTTTAATGATCGCTCCCGCCGCTTTCGTTGCGGCATTTTGATAAATGATCTCTTTAATGCCTCCAAGGAATATTTCGGCTGCTCCCTCAATGCTCTTCAAGATCAAATTTCCGGAAAATCCATCCGTTACAATTACATCACATAAACCTTTTAAGACATCTCTTCCTTCGATGTTGCCCATAAAATTCAACCCTGAATTTTTTAGAAGGCCAAATGTTTCTTGCATAAGAGCGTTGCCTTTTTTATCTTCTGTGCCGATATTCAACAATCCAATTTTAGGAAAAGAAATATCATACATTTTTTGCATATAAACACTGCCCATCAAAGCAAACTGGTCTAAATAATCTGCTTTGCAGTCGGCATTTGCGCCTGCATCCAAAAGCATTGTCATTCTACCAAGCACATTTGGCAGCAATACTGCAATCGCGGGTCTTTTAATTCCTTTGATTCTTCCGGGATAGAGAAGCGATCCTGCCAGAAGAGCTCCCGTGCTACCTGCTGATATAAAGACGTTATTAATATCTTCTTTCAAAATATTAAGACCGATCGTAAGCGAGGAATCTTTTTTTCGTCTAACGGCCGTTGCAGGTTCTTCATTATTGGTGATGACTTCACTAGAATGGATAATTTCAAAAAAATCTTGCGATATATTATTTTTCTTTATGACACCATCAATAAGATGCTCATTGCCAACAAGTATTATTTTTTCTTTTAGTTCCTCTGCCGCCATCGCAGCACCTAAAACAATTTGTTCGGGTGCATTGTCTCCGCCCATTGCATCTACGATTAATTTCATAACTGCCTCCACTCATATATAAATATATTAACTGAATTTATAAAATTTATCAATCATATAAGTCTATTCATTTTAAGCAAAGCAAAAGCAGAGAAATTTTGCTCTGCTTTTGAGTTTCTATTGTTCAATTTTTAATACTTCTACATTATTATATGTGCCGCATTTTTTGCACACTCTGTGCGGAAGCTTTGTCTCGCCGCACTTAGGGCATGTGCTCAATGCAGGAGTATCAAGCTTATAATTTGCTCTGCGCATTCTTTTTCTTGATTTACTGGTTCTACTCTTAGGTACTGCCATTTCTTACACCTCCTTGTCTTGCTTGGAAAGTAGTATATTAAGTTTATCAAAATGCGGATTCAACATGGCTTTATCACAATTACAACTGCGTTCATTTTTGTCAATACCGCAAACAGCACATAGCCCGAGACAATCTTCTTTGCATAAATTTTTTACAAGTGCATTTAAAGTAATGAACTCTTTGGCTATTTGAATACTGTCCACAATCAATTGCGGATATATCTCTTCAAGCTGCTCGATCGTATACTCTTCTTTAAATTTTAGTTTATGATTTGTTTTATATTCTTTTAAACATCTGGAACAAGTATTGATTGTACTGTAGTCAATATCTAAATCTATTTTTAATAAACCATGTTTAAAAGTTGCGCTTGTATGGAGCTTGATTGGTGTAAGAACTTTGACATCATCATATATGCTAAACCCATCAATTTCCTCTATATTGATTATTTCTTCAGTTTCGTTTTTTATAAGCAGTGAAACATCAATAATCATTTTAAACTCCCTTACAAGCCGCGCACTATATTATACAAATATATTCAACCAAAGTCAATAAATTTATACTTCAATGATTTCTTTTGTATCAAGCGCGATCATTAATTCTTCATCTGTCGGGATTAACAAAATTGCTACTTTAGAATCTTGCGCACAAATAAAGGTTTCTTTTCCTCTGATATCATTTGCCGTGTTGTTAAGTTTGATACCCATAAATTCAAGATTTTCAAGACATGCCGCTCTTATCGTCTTTGAATTTTCACCAATACCTGCCGTAAATACGACTGCATCAACTCCGCCCATTGCGGCAGCATATTGAGCAATAGTGCATCGAACCCGGTATGTGAAAATCTTCAGTGCAAGTTCCGCTCTTTTATTTCCTTCATTGGCAGCTGTTTCCACATCTCTAAAATCACTGCTCACTCCACTGACACCTAAAACACCTGATTTTTTATTTAAGATGTTATCTATCTCTTTCGCAGTCAAATTTTCTTCTTTCATTAAAAAAGTAACAATGGCCGGATCGATCGTGCCGCAACGCGTGCCCATTTCAAGCCCGTCGAGCGGAGTAAATCCCATAGATGTCTCAACACTTTTGCCCCCGTCTACAGCAGCGATAGAACTTCCGTTCCCTAAGTGACAAGTAATGATTTTGAGATCTTTTATATCTTTATCTAACATCGCCGCTGCTCTTGAAGAAACATAACGATGGCTTGTACCATGAAACCCGTATTTTCTTACGCCATATTTTTCATAATATTCATACGGGATAGGATAGATATAAGCATATGCTGGCATGGTTTGATGAAATGCTGTATCAAAAACACCTACCATAGGCACATTTGGCAGTATTGCCTTACATGCCTCAATCCCCATTAAATTAGGCGGATTGTGCAGAGGCGCAAGCTGAATGCAATCTTGCAGAGCTTGTACCACTTCATCTGTAAGCTTTATGCTTGATGCAAACTTTTCACCGGCATGAACGACTCTGTGTCCTACGGCAGAAATTTCACTCATATCTGAGATAACACCGCAAACCGGATCAATTAATGCATCCATTAAAATTTTTAAAGCATCTTTATGATCTTTCATTGGCTGTTGGAAAACAGCATTTTCTTTTCCTGTTGGCTTGTGTGTTAAAATGGACCCTTCAATACCTATACGTTCTGCAAGTCCTTTTGCCAACACAGATTGATCTTCCATATCAAATAATTGATATTTTAAGGAAGAACTTCCGCAGTTAATTACTAAAATCTTCAAAAAATTATCCTCCAATTGCTTCATTCGAAATTTTCACCATAATATTATATATTACACATTTTTTATTTTCAACAATTAAATTAGTTTACTGAAAACATCTGTTCCTTATCTTTATAATCGTATATAATAATAGCATTATCAATTATAGGCAGGAATAAGATGAAAGCTGTGGGTATTATAGCCGAATATAATCCGTTTCATAACGGACATTATTATCATTTAAATCAAAGTAAAAGAATATCCGGTGCAGATGTTGTTGTATGTGTGATGAGCGGCGATTTTGTGCAGCGAGGCGAGCCTGCAATTATAGATAAATTTAACCGAGCCCAAATGGCACTTAAAGGTGGTGCTGATCTGGTTATTATGCTGCCTTTCGCCTACAGTTGCCAAAGTGCCGAAATCTTTGCATACGGTGCTGTTAATCTTTTAAACACACTAAAATGTCGCACTATTTCATTTGGCTGTGAAAATAATGATATCAAAAAATTATATGATACTGCAAAAATATTATCCGAAGAAAATAATACTTTTAAAACTCTTTTAAAAAAACATTTATCTTCCGGCCGCTCATTTGCTAAGGCACGGCAGCTCGCTGCCGAGGCAATGAACTCAGAATTATTCGATTTATTAAATAGTCCTAATAATATTTTGGCTATAGAATATATTAAACAAATCATTATCAACAATTATTCAATCACTCCGCTTGCCATTAAACGCCGCGGTTCAAATCATAATTCGAAAGAATCAGGTAAAACCTTTGCTTCTGCATCTTATATCAGAGAAATGATAAAAAATAAAGATAATGCAGCCAAAAAATATATGCCTTTTTTTATTTATGAATGTTTGGAATCTCAGTCATTCAATGAACTCAAAAAATATAAAGATATTCTCTATCAAAATATATTGATACATTCCCCGGAACAATTATGCTCTTATCCGGACATATCAAAAGACCTCGCCAACAGGCTACTCAATAATTTCAGACATTTTCTGCCACTATCAGAGTTTATTGATTGCCTTTATGATAAACATCACACCAAAAGCAGGATTAACAGATCTCTATGCCATATCCTAACCGGCTTTAATATTTCATACGATATCCTAAAAGAATATCCGGTTCCATATGTTCGGATACTCGGATTTAACAAAAAAGGACAACAGTATCTCCATTTAATTAAAAACAATATAAATTCCGTATCGAATGTTTATAATTATCATAAGCATTGCAAAGGATTCGCCAAACAAATTTTCGATTATGACTTATTGGCATCCGATATTTTTCAACTGGGTATTCACGGCAGCAAGGGAATCGATTATAGGAATACTCCAATTTATTATAGATAAGCCCTGTTATCATCACCTCAAATTTTACAGCATAAAAATTATTATGAAGTAAATATGAGGTGGACATGAAAAAAACAAAACTTCCGAAATTTATTGTATGCAGTATTTTTTTGTTGCTTTTGATTTGTTGTTTTAAATATCCGATTGAAACTTATGAAAGCGCAAAATATTCTTTTTTATTATGGCTCAATAAACTCGCACCTTTTTTATTTGTTTTTTTCATTTTAAATTCTGTTCTCATTCGATTTGGTATTATCAATATGCTTAAACCTGTGTTTTATCCGTTATCTAAATTATATTTGGTATCGCCTATTTCACTGTTTGCCGTTTTAGCCGGATATTTAGGCGGTCAGCCGACAGGCATTAAAATAGCGGCCGATTTATACGTGCAAGATAAAATCACACATCAAGACGCTCTTCGTATAACGACATTTTGCTCTATTACTTCACCTGCATTCATGTTAAGCAGTATCGGCATATTGTTTTACAACGATAATACGGTAGGTGTTATTTTGCTGATCTCTTCTATTCTGTCAGCATTAATCACAGGTCTTTTGTTTACCGGTCAAGCCAGTATTGTGCAGATGACTTCAATACAACCTACCCAGACTGATAAAATCAATTTTACGAAAACATTTATTGCCTCTGTTACCGATAGCACATATACGGTTTTACTTGTGGGAAGCTATATTGTTTTTTTTGGAATATGTGTAGGTGTTTTAAATGCAGCCGGAATATTTGAAACAATTGATTTTTTTATCAATGCCGCAGGCATACACTTGCCTGAAAATATGATCACAAGTCTTTTATGGGGGATTTTTGAAATCACAGGCGGATGTGATAAAATATATATGCTGAATATCTCTCTTATCCCGAAAATAATTTTGACGTCTATGATATTAAACTGGGGTGGGCTCAGTGTACACGCACAATGCATTTCTTTTTTAGACAATGCCGATTTAAGCAAAACACCTTATTTAAAAGCCAAATCAGTACAACCTTTTATCGCTGCACTGATCAGTTATACATTATGCATCCTTGTTTATTAAGAATTTTTCCTCTTGATACTTTTTAACTGGCTTCTGTTTTCTTCTAATTCATCATTAATTTTTTTAAGCTCGTCCTGAATTTTTTTCAAAACGCTTTCAGCATATTCTGCACTTCCGCCGACAAGCTCCTTAGCATTGGATTCTGCTTTTGCAAGTATTTTTTTTGCTTTTTCTTCACTTTCTTTTATGGTCTGCTCTGCCTGATTATAGGCATTTTTAGCCACTTCATCGCTATCAATTAATTCTCTCTGCTTTTTTACCGCACTTTCAATAAGTGCCTTTGCCTTTGTTTGAGCCGCTGTTATAATCCTGTTTTCTTCTTGTTTTACTCTGCGCGCTTCAAGTACTTCTTCAGGCAGTCTCATTCGAATTTCGTCAATGATATCCATTATATCATCAGGATTAATCATTATTTTTTTATTAGACAGCGGAACGGTGTTGCTTCTTCTTACTATTTCTTCTAATTCATCTATTAATTCTACTACTTTCATTTTGCTGCCTCCATTTCTCTAAAATAGCTTCTTTAACATGCGAAGGTACAAGATCTGTTATATCTCCTCCGTAGAATGCAACTTCTTTAATAATACTGGAACTTATAAATGAATAGTCTTCTGCCGAAACCAAAAGAAGCGTTTCTATGTTTGGCTCCAGCCGTTTATTTATCAGCGCCATTTGCACTTCTGTCTCAAAATCGGTCACTGCGCGCAAACCTTTAAAAATTGCTTTTGCGCCTACTTTATTACAAAAATCCACCAACAAACCATCATAAGCTACGACTTCGATATTTTTAGTATCCTGCAAAGATTTTTGAATAAATCCTACTTTTTCGGAAGCTGTAAACATATACTTCTTTTTATTATTAATTAAAACGGCGACATATAATTTATCCACTAATCTTGAAGCTCTGTGAATAATATCGAGATGTCCGTTTGTGATCGGATCAAAACTTCCCGGATAGACTGCTATGTTCATTTACACGCCCTCTCATAGATGCTTACCATTGTAGCCGAATATTTTTTTTGCTTTATCAGTGTCAATGCACTGCCTTGATTTATAGCAACATTATAATCATGCTCTATAATTAATAAACCTTCATTGTTTAGGATATCTGCTTTCTCTATCTTTAAAAGGATATCACACACTTGATCCATTGCATATGGCGGATCTGCAAATATTATATCAAATTTAGAGTTGTTTTGCCTAATAAAATTGAAAAAGTTTTCTTTTAAAATAAAACTTTTTGCATCAAATCCAGTATTTTTTACATTTTTCTTAATGATATCGATACTTGAAGCATTTATATCTATAAAAACACTTTTTTTCGCCCCTCTGCTTAACGATTCAATGCCCATTGCTCCGCTTCCCGCAAATGCATCCAAAAAAACACTGCCATAAACATAAGGCGCAATCATGTTAAAGATGGCAGCCCTAACTTTTGCTCCTGTTGGACGAATATCATCATTTTTTAACGTAAATATTTGCCTGCCTTTTGCGCTTCCTCCTAAAATTCTCATACCGCCTGCCTATGTTTTTTTAATTTTTTAAATTTTTATATTGAGTATTATAAATTGTTTCTACTGTTTTATCGATTATTTTATTATATTTTTTATTTGAACATACTATATCCACTGCTTTTTTTGCATCAAAGAGCAATTGCGGCTGATTATATATGTCTGCATATTTAAAATTAAACATACCGTGTTGTTTATATCCAAACATTTCCCCAGGCCCTCTTAGAGCTAAATCCTGCTTGGCGATTTCAAAGCCGTCAGAAGATTCCTTTAACACATTGATGCGCTGTTTTACAATATCCGACGTATAATCGGTCAGTAAGATGCATTCCGATTGAATGTTCCCTCTGCCAACACGTCCACGCAACTGATGAAGCTGGCTCAATCCAAATCTTTCGGCATTGTTAATGATAATCAACGTTGTGTCTTTCACATCAATACCAACTTCTATGACGGTTGTTGCCACTAAAACACTGATTTGTTTATTCGAAAACTGTTCAATGATTCTGTCTTTTTCCTGTGTGCTCATATCGCCATGCAAATAACCTACTTTTACGATATTACTCAAATATTTTTCTAGATCTTCAAGTTGTTCATATAATGAAAAAATATTATTATCTTCATCCTTGTAAATCGCAGCACAAACAACATAGCACTGTTGTCCCACTTTTACTTTTTCTTCTATATATTGATAAAGTTTTAATTGATTTGCAAAATTTGTTGCATAAGTTAAAACAGGTTTTCTTCCCGAAGGCATCGTGTCAATGATACTTATATCCACATGTGCATACATTACCAAGGATAATGTCCTGGGTATAGGTGTAGCACTCATCATGAGAATATGAGGATTTCTGCCTTTATTGGCTAATTTGACTCTTTGGGCTACTCCGAATTTATGTTGCTCATCTGTAACAACCAAGGCTAAATTATGATATAAAATATCTTCGGAAAATAAAGCATGTGTACCGATCGCTATAACTTTTCCTTCTTTATTCAGAATTGCTTTTATTTTTTCTCTCTCATTCTTTTTTAACGAAGATGTGAGGAGAACTGTTTTAATATTGAATCTTTCGGCAAAAATTGCGATATTTTCATAATGTTGTTTTGCAAGTACTTCGGTAGGTGCAGCCATTACAGCCTGATTGTTATTTAACACTGCAAGCAAAAGTGCGTAAAAAGCAATAACTGTCTTCCCACACCCTACATCTCCTTGTATCAGCCGGCTCATTACGTGCTTTTCCTGACTCATATCTGCAAAAATATCGCGCATGGCATCCACTTGTGCACAAGTTAATTCAAAATTTAAACATTGTTTGAACTCGCCGAAAATATCTTTCTTAATGATATAATCATTTTTTTGCTTTGTGCGTTCTTTTTTCTCTATATTCAGATAAAGAATGGCTGAAAATAATTCATCAAATGCCAGCCTATCTTTCGCTCTTTTTATATCATAAATATCCCTGGGAAAATGTAGGCAATATAATGTATCTTTTATATTCATTAAATCAAACTCATGTAACATATCATTTGTTAAGATATCGTTTAGATGAACAAAAAATTGATTAAAAGCATTTTTTTGGATTTTGCACATGACATTTTGCGGTAAATTTATACTGCCTAGTCTGTATTGCGGAACAATTTGCAATTTAGCAGACAAATCAGAAAGTTGACCGACTGATATAGGATTAAAAACCTTGAAGGTGTTTTTCTCAATGATAATTTTTCCATATATATAAAACTCTTGATTTAGTGCGAATCTATCTGCGTTATAAGGAGCATTAAAAAAAATGATTTCTCCTTTAATATTCTCATTTTTCACCTTAAGCTTAGTGATATTCTTTGCTTTTCCTAAATATCTTACACGTGGCTTATCCAAAACCGTTACAATAATTCCTGCATACCGATCATTTTTAATATTTTTAATATTGCTGATTTCTCTTCGATCATCATAACTTTTTGGGATATACATAAAAAGATCATAAAGAGAAAAAATGCCCAATTGATTCAAGGCATTTTTTCTCTTCTGGGCTACACCTTTTATATTTATTAATTCAACATTTTCAACGTTAAAATAAAATAACATAATTTATTCAACCGAGATAATGTAATAATAAAGTGGTTGTCCTCCGTATTGCAAAACAACATCTATACTGCTATATATTTTTTCAAGTTTTTTATGAAGTTTCTGCGCATCTTTTTGCGGGATATCTTCCCCATAGTAAATATAAATAAGTTCTGTATCTTCATCCGCCATCTTTTCAACCAAATCCATCACAGTTTTTTCGGGAGAATTTGATACCGCAACAATGCCTTCCTTATCATTTAGGCCTATGATATTACCTTTTTTAATTTTTCTATCAGCAATTATGGTATCTCTGACCGCAAAAGTAACCTGTCCTGTCTTGACAGCTTGGATTGCTTCGTTTAAGTTGATTAAATTTTCTTCATTTTCAATATCTTCCGCGAAAGCTAAAATTGCAGATATACCTTGGGGAATTGTTTTTGTCGGGATTACTTCAATATGTTCAGCAGACATTGCTTTTGCTTGATTAGCAGCCAGAATAATATTTTTATTATTTGGCAGCAAATAAATAACATCTGCATTAATCAGACTGATTTCATCTAAAAAATCCTGTGTACTCGGATTCATTGTTTGTCCACCCTTTATAATATTCACCACACCCAAATCCTCGAATACTTTATCAATCCCCTCCCCACTCGAAACAGCTACAAAGGCATACTTTGACCTTTTTTCAGGTTTTTTCTTCAAATAAGCGCTTTCTTCTATTAATGTGTTTTCATGCTGTAATTTCATATTTTCAATCTTTATATCAATCAACTCGCCATAAACAAGACAATGTGTGATTACTTTTCCTGGTTCGTTTGTATGAATATGCACTTTAATGATATTATCATCCCCTATCACCAGCATGCTGTCTCCCAAAGGCGATAATTTTGTTCTAAGTGTCGGAGCCTTGCTTGAATCTCCCTGTATCATCACTTCAGTGCAATACATAAATTTTATGTCTTGAGGGAGAGCGGCATCAGACATTTTTTTCGTTCCTTTTGCTTGAGTAAAATCGGTCTCCGATAATTTTTCGCCTCTCATCACTGCTAAAAATCCTTTATAAATATAAATCAGACCCATCCCTCCCGCATCAACAACACCGGCCTCTTTTAATACCGGAAGCATATCGGGTGTTTTATTTAAAATTATTTCTCCATGGGCAATAATATCCTGTAAAAATTGTTCTATTGTTTTATATTTTTCAAAATGAGAAGTCGCAAAGAATGCCATTTCTCTGGCTATTGTTAAAATTGTTCCTTCCGTGGGTTTTATCACTGCTTTATAGGCCATATCAGAAGATGCTTTAAGACATGCGGCGAATTGCGCAATACTGAGTGTATTGCGTTCTTTGCATCCTTCATAAAACCCTCTGAAAAGTTGTGATAAAATAACTCCGGAGTTTCCCCTTGCTCCCATCAGGGAGCCGGAAGACATCATTTTTGCTACTGTTTTTACATTATTTTCTTCAACATTTTGAACATTTTTTGCCGCATAATTAATAGTGAGCGACATATTAGTTCCCGTATCTCCATCAGGTACGGGAAAAACATTCAGACTATTTACCTCTTCTTTATTCTTTTCTAAATATGCCGCCGCATATAAAACAGCCTCTTTTAATGTTTGTCCATTTATTATATCCATTATTTCACCTATACACTATCTTGTCTTAAACTCGTACACTTTCTACATATATGTTTATTTTCTTCACTTTAATATCTGTTGCTAATTCCACATTATATTTCACTTTTTCCACAACATTTTCAGCTACTGTTTGCAGTTTTACGCCGAATTCAAAAATAACATATAAATCTATTATAATTCCGTCATTATCTTGCCTGATTTTCACACCTTTAGCTCCCTGATCTCTTTTCAAAAGCTCAACCAAACCATAGTGTTTCCTCGCCATTCCAACGAGCCCATAACAATCTATCGCGGCAAGTGCGGCGATTTTTGCAATCATACTTTTAGACATTCTTATAATGCCATATCTATTTTCAGCGTCTATATACATTTAGACCCCTCCTTTGATCGATATTGTACTTTATTTTTTAATAATTTTCAAGTTCTGTTAATTATTTATAATAATAATCATTAAAACAATAAAAAAACATTTGCAATACTATCGGCTATAGTGTTATAATATTTGATGCTCTATGCTACTACAAGGAGGTATTACCATGGCAAAACAATGTTATGTATGTGAAAAAAAAGCAATAAGCGGTAACGCGGTAAGCCATTCTAATAGACATACACGTCGTATTTGGAAGCCTAATTTAAGAAAAGTAAACATAATAGAGGACGGCACACCTAAAAAAGTATATGTATGCACGCGCTGTTTGCGATCTGAAAAGGTTTCTCGTGCTTAAAATCATTCATAAGATAATAACATAAAAACAGGCAATCATGCAGTAATGTCTGTTTTTTTGTTTTTATTTTATTATTTTTTAAAAAATCTTTTGTGTCCTCCACAAGTTACTAAATAATATATAAACGGTATGGCTACGGCTATAAGGCAAATATACCAAAAGCGTTTCGGCAGAGCCAATACTACAAGTACACCTATAAGTAAAAAATTAAACACATCAAATGTTTTTTTTGTCATCTGAATCACATCCCAAACAATTTAAATAATCTTTTCTTAAAACATAATATTAAATTGTTTTTCAATATGTTCATTATTTAATCATAATTTAAATTATTTCTTAAATTTCATTTGCTTGCTCAGTAATTATCTTGCGTAATAACAATAATAGCTGTTCCACCGCTGATATTAATTTCAACTGTATCTTCAACTGCATAATTACTTACACCATACGGATTTTCTTTTGTCATTGTGGCATTGACGAGTGGATAACTCATTCCTTTTAGACAGATACCTTCAATTTTATCGGTATACGGCAGCACGGAGATGGTTTTGTTTTTAACTCCATTTAACCTAATAAAATTATTTAATAAAAAAATCTCATTAAATTCATTGACAATTTTTGCATTTGCTTGATTATCAAGTGCATATTTCAGCAAATAAACGTTAACTAGAGAATGATCGGCTCTCGTGCCTAAAACACCAAATAAAGTGATCTGTCTATGGTTATTTTCAATAGCATATTTCATGCACAGATGCACATCCGTATAATCTTTGCGTTTCTCAAATGGTATAATTTTTATTTTATCTTTAAAACCAGCAATTTCAGCTTTTGTAACCGAATCGAAATCTCCCAGCAAAACATTAGGAAGGATGCCCAATTTCAATGCTGTTTTAATACCTCCGTCAGCACAGATAATGATATCCGCGGGATAAGTTGCTAAATAATTTTTATAAAATTCATAATCTGTATAGCTTCCATTACCCAAAATAACTGCATTCATTTTTTATAATTCCTTGTATTCAGAAAAATTTCATTCTTAATCGCTATATAATTCTCGTATCTGCTGCGGCTGATCTTTCCATTCGCTAGTGCATCTTTTACGGCGCAATGAGGCTCACTGTCATGCATACATGAGGCAAATTGACACATACCTTCGTATTTATCAAATTCCGCAAAACAATATTTTATTTGATCAAATTCAACTTCTGTTATATCAATATTCGTAAAGCCCGGTGTGTCTACTATATAACTTTTTTCATTTAACGCTAAGAGTTCTGTATGCCTTGTAGTATGCTTTCCTCTTTTGATTTTTTCACTTATCTGCCCTGTATTCAAATGAAAGGACGGGTTCACCGCATTAATCAAAGTGCTTTTACCTACTCCAGAAGGCCCCGCGAAAACTGTTATATTATCTTGTAAAATTTGTAAAAGCTCGGATATATTTTTTGTATCTGCACTTGTGAAAAGAATTTTATAAGGCGTTTTTTCATAAATATCTTTTAAAAACTTAATTTTCTCACTATTGACCAAATCCATTTTATTAAAACAAATAATAACGTTCAGTCCCTTAGCTTCACAGATGGAAGTAAGTTTGTCGAGCACCATTAGATTCGGCTCCGGTTTCGTACAAGCCATAACAAGTATGGCTTGTGATATATTTGCAACAGCTGGCCGAAGCAACATATTCGTTCGTTCTAATATTTTTGCAATCACAAAATGATTGTCAGCCTGTTCTAAAACTACGTCATCCCCTATGACCGGGGTTATATTTTGCTTTCTGAAAACCCCTTTAACGCTGCATGTAATATAATTGCCGTCCGCAGTTAAAACCGTATAAAAACCTCCTATGCCTTTTGTGATCTTTCCGTACATAAGACCTCTCTTTTCTAGAATGTTATGATGCCGGTCTGCGCTTCGGCGTTATCGATATAAATCTTGTAATATTGCACTCCAACACCCTCTAAAGGTACTGTTATTACTTCATTCGATTTATGTGTCTCTTCATACTGAGTATCTGCATTGCCATCTTGATCGAGCAGATCAACACGCACATTAACATTGTGTACATCCCCGCTTACCAAATCAGAAAGCTTGATTGTGATATTTTTCGTCACGATTTTTCCCTTGCTTACAGTGATAGTTACTCCTTGTGTTTTTTCAACAAGTTTATTTGCTGCCGGATCCTGACTTGTCACGAGCCCTTTTTCATATTTTGTGCTGACTTCATACTTAACACTCGTTATTGAGAGCCCGAGCTTTGTGAGTTCCTCTCGTGCCTCATCCTCCGTTTTGCCTACGAGATTAGGCATAATATTTGTTTCTTTTCCTTTGCTCACATATAAAACTACATTGCTTCCTTCCAGCACTTGTTCGCTTGCCGCCGGCGACTGGTTATATACAATATTGACATCATATTCGTCATTGTACTCCTTATTAACTTCGCTTACAATTAATCCGGCGTTTTCAAGCGTGCTCTTTGCATTTACTTCATACTGCCCCACAACATCCGGCATCGTAATCGTCTGTGGGCCAAGGCTGATAACAATTTCAACCGGAAGCGATTTTTTTATATATTCCCCAGCCTCCGGATTTTGACTGATTACACAATCCGAATCTACTTCAAGGCTGTTTTGCTCAAGTGTAATTTTATAATCAAGTCCGACTTTACTTAATTCTTCTTCCGCCTGAGAGATGTTCATTCCGGTAATATCGGGCACTTCAACTTTCTTGTTGCCACTAAGACCATAGATTAGAGTTGTTGTTAAAATTAAAACAATAAATATGACTGACGCAATAACAATTTTCTTTTTCTCAAAAATAGATTGAGCAATTGATTTTATATTACGTTTTTGTTTTATGTTATCTTCATCTTTTGAAGACTCTTCTTCACTCTGAGTTAAAATAATTCTTTCTTCCGATGGTTTCGGTTTCGGATGAGGCGATTTTACCGCAACCGCTTTTTCTTTCTTGCCATCTTCAGGATTTTCAAGGCTGACGTAAGGGTTGTTTTTGGCTTTGATGATAGCATTCATCAACTCCATTGCATTTTGATATCTTTTTTCCGGTTGCTTCATAGTAAGTTTATTGGCAATATCGGCAACGGCTTGAGGAATGTTGGGAGTGACTGTCTCTATTTGGGGCACATGACTCTGAATATGCTGGATTGCAATACTAACAACCGTATCTCCTACATACGGAAGTATACCGGTAAGCATTTCATACATCATAATACCAAGAGAATATAAATCACTTCTCTCGTCAACAAATCCACCTCTGGCCTGTTCGGGCGAGATGTAGTGTACACTGCCCATAGCATCGCCATCAGTGGTAACAGTCGAACTTGTCACCGCTTTAGCAATGCCAAAATCGGTCACTTTGGGGACGCCGTCATCCGACATTAGTATATTCTGCGGTTTAATATCTCTATGTATGATATTATTTTTATGAGCAGTATCAAGCGCAGATGCAATTTGCAAAACAATAGCGAGCGTTTCTTTCCATGTGAGGCAGCCTCTTTGCTCTATATATTCTTTTAATGTCTGCCCTTCAACAAGCTCCATGACTATGTAATGCAGTCCGTCTTCTTCTCCAACATCGAAAACATTTACAATATTGGGATGCGTAAGCCTTGCGGCAGCCTGTGCTTCACGTTTAAATTTTTTTAAAAATTGCTCATTATTAACATATTCTTCTTTTAAAACTTTAATAGCAACAAATCGGTCCAGCAACGTATCTTGCGCTTTATAAATAACAGCCATTCCTCCTATGCCGATTTTTGCTAAAATTCTATATCTATTGTTAAGTAATTTACTACTGCCCATTATTTTCTCCTGCATCAAAAACAATTACAGTGATATTGTCTGCTCCGCCTGCTTTGTTAGCAGCAGCAATAAGCTTGTCGACCGCTACTTCACAGGTATTATTTATAACTATTTCTTCAATTTCTTTATCCTTAAGCATGGAAGTCAGCCCATCACTGCAAAGAACTACTTTCACTGCTTTATCTAAAGTAATTTCCTGTACATCTGCGATTAACTTTTCATTACTTCCTAATGCCTTTAATAGAATATTTCTATTGGGGTGAACGAAGGCTTCTTCCTTTGTAATCCTTCCTTCATCTACAAGTCTTTGCACAAGGGAATGATCCTTCGTAATCTGTTTAATCCCGTTTGAATCAACTAAATAAAGTCTGCTGTCTCCGATATGGAATACCACCATTTTATTTTGACTGACAATGCATGCGGTGATTGTGGTTCCCATACCTTTTAAATTGCTATCTTTACTCGACTGATCTAATATTTCATCATTGATACTTGTGATAATTTCTTCCAACGAAAAAACATACTCTTCCAGCGCGCTTCCATCTAATGAAATCAATTTTTTTCTTAATATATTAAGCGCAGTAGAGGATGCCATGCCGCCGCCTTTATGCCCGCCCATGCCATCTGCTACCGCACAAACAAAGATATCATTCTTACTATTGAATAAGGTCAATACAGCATCTTCATTTTTTTGCCTGATTTTACCTACATCTGTCCTATATGCTACATCCATACGGGTTAGTCCTCCTTATATATCCCAGCTTTTAACTGACCGCATGCAGCATTGATACTGCTTCCAAGTGTTCTTCTAATCGTTGTGTTAATATTATTTTTTGTAAGCGTGTCATAAAATTTCTTTATATTATCTTCATTGCTCTTTTTCATATTTTTATTGAATGTATCATTTGCAGGGATTAAATTCACAAGACAATTTAATCCCTTTAGCATTTTTATTAATGCTTGTGCATGATATGCCGTATCGTTTATACCGTCTATTAATGCATATTCAAATGTAATGCGTCTTTTAGTCTTTTTTATATAATAAGAACAAGCTTTCAACAATTCATCTAACGATATATGTTTTGCTATTGGCATCATTTTTTCTCTTTGCTGTTGGATTGGATTATGCAAAGAAACAGATAAATTGATACCCATATCACTGTCAGCAAGGCTATAAATTTTTTCAGCTATACCACATGTGGATAAAGTAATGTTCCGGCGCGAAATGTTAAGGCCACTTTCATCGGTTATTAGTTTTAAAAAACTAATTGTGCTATCATAATTTTCAAGTGGCTCCCCGCTTCCCATCATAACAATATTACTTATCCTCTTCGCACTGTCTTTTTGTATTTCATAAACTTGAGAAAGCATTTCGCCTGCCGTTAAATTTCTTTGCAGTCCTCCGATTGCAGATGCGCAAAAACTACAAGCCATATCACAACCAATCTGTGAGGAAATGCACAGGCTAGCCCCGTGCTTATAATGCATTAAAACAGCTTCAATTGTGAAATTATCTTGTGTTTTCAAAAGATATTTGATTGTATCGGTATTCTTTTCTCTTATTTTTTTTACTATTTTAAAATGCTTTATGCAATAATCTTTTTTTAATTCTTCACGCAGCATTAAAGGCAGGTTAAGCATTGAATCTATACTTTCTACGCCTTTATAAATCCACGTATATATTTGATCTGCTCTGTAGACAGGCCAATTATTTTCTTCCGTAATCTTTAATATTTCCTGCCTGCTTAATCCAAATAAATTTATCTTTTGACAATTATTCATTTATATATTTTACACTAAAGTCATTGTGTTTGACCAGCTTTTTTTGTAGTTAATTTTTCTTCATTTTACAAATATAAAATCCGTCTCCACAGAAGACATGAGAAAATAGCTTGATTTCTCCTTTGGCAGCCATATCTATATGCTCATAAAGCTCTACTGGTAAATCAATAGCGCATAGACTGAAATCTTTATTTTGCAATAAAAATTTTTTTATTTGCAATTCATTTTCATTTGGATTAATACTGCATGTGCAATATAGAAGCGTGCCTTTGTTTTTAACATATTTTGCCGCATTATTCAGTATCTTGCTCTGCATCTCAATAATATTTTCAATATCCTTTTTTGATAAATGAAGTAAAATTTCAGGTTTGCGTTTTATCACACCCAGACCGCTGCACGGTGCGTCGACAATGACTTTATCAAATTTATTATCAAATTCTTTTGTATAATTTTCTGCATTGTTTTTAATTGTCTTTATATTTTGTACATCATTTTGTTTAAAAATATTTTTCATATAATCAATTTTATGTTTATGAATATCGCACGCAGTGAGAAAGACTTTGTCTTTTGTTAATGAGGCAATGTGCAAACTTTTACCGCCCGGAGCGGCACATAAATCAAGAACCGTCTCTGCCTGCTTTGCATTCAACGCATACGCACACAGCGAGGCCGAAAGATCTTGCACAGTGATAACAAAGTTTGAAAACAGCGACGAATTCAACACCGCATTAGCATCCAATACTTTAAAAACATCCGGCATGAAAGTTTTCTTGCATATACACTTTTCTTTATTTAAAAGAGTAAAGACTTCATCCGGCACACCTTTTAATTGATTGACGCGAACAAACATTTGCGGACTCTTAAGGAAATCTTCTGCCCAGCGATCGGTAAATTGTTTATCGTAAAATACCGCCATATAATCAATCAGCCACTTAGGAATGGGACTGAGCTGTTTATCTGATTCAAATGCGGCTTTTTGTCTTCCTGCATTTCTGAGCACCGCATTTACAAAAGAGCCTGATTTATTTGATACATAAAATTTTGTAATATTTACACTGTCATTTACAACAGCATAAGCAGGAACTCTATCCATGTAATACAATTGATAAATTCCTGCTTTTAATAATACGGATATTTCAGGCTTTATTTTGTCATACTCAATCGACGAAAGCTTTTTTATAATATCGGTTAAATAGATATCATTTTTAATGGTACCAAATATAATGCTGGTTGCCAGTGCTTTATCTTCTTCTTTTTTTAATGCTTTAAAATGTTTTTTGATCGATAAATTGCTATATGCGCCATTATAATATACGTCACAGAGCACTTTATAAGATATATGTCTTGCTATGCTTATTGATTGGTTTACCGATCTCATTAATCCCGGCTGCCTCGTAGCACGATAAGTCTAAATAATTGAAGCAATGCCACAAGCAATGCAGCTACATAAGTCATTGCAGCCGCACTTAAGACTTTTTTAACTCCTTGAACATCTTCAACGTCTCCAATGGAAACGGTCTCTATCTGCTCAACTGCTCTCTTGCTGGCGTTTAATTCTACAGGCAGAGTAATGAGTTGAAAAAGTACTGCAAAAGTGAAAAGCACAATCCCGATGTTCATCAGCGTGATGCCCCCGTTTCCGCTGAAGGCAAAACCGATTAAGAAGATAATCCATGAAGCATTTGTTGCTATATTCACTACAGGAACGATTGAATTCCTGATAATCAGCGGAGAATATTTTGTGGCATGCTGGATTGCATGGCCTGCTTCATGCGCCGCAATACCGATGGCGGCGATGCTTGTCGAGCCATATACTCCTTCCGATAATCTTAAGACCTGACTTCTCGGATCATAGTGATCTGTCAAATTCCCTCTGATATGTTCGATTTCAACATTGCGCAACCCTGCCGAATCCAGAATTCTTCTTGCCGCTTCGTCTCCTGTTATATTTTTCGAATTTCCTATTTTGCTAAATTTATTGTATGTGGTTCTTACTCTAATATTTGCATAAAGGCTTATGATAAAGCCTAATGCTATTACAAAAATCGCGGAGCTGTACCAAAGCATAAAAATAACCTCCTATAATTATTGATTTTTTTTAATGCAGGGTAATACCCTCTTTTATATTATATCCAATGATGAATGGTATATCATCTAAGATTTTTTTCCCTTCTTGCTGCACCTTAAGGAGCCTTAAAGCTTTATCTTTTGTTTTAACAATAAATCCATTTTTCTTATCAAAACATACCACCTGGCTGGCTTGCTTTTCAAATTTTTTATAAATGATTTCGCATTGATATATTTTTAAGATTCTATTGTTTATATAGCATCTTGCCGTCGGATAAGGGCTTAGGCCACGTATTTTATTGTAAATGTTTTGACTGTTATCATTAAAGTCTATAAATAATTCTTCTTTTGATATTTTTGCCGCTATACTTGCCTTGCTCTCATCCTGCTTTCTGGCTTCTGCTAAATACCCTTCTACATCCTCCAAAAATCTTACAATGAGCTCGGAGCCAAGTTCTGATAATTTATCATGCAGTATCCCGGCCGTCATGATACTATCGATTTGTATTTCTCTTTGCAAAATAATATCGCCTGTATCCATGCCTTTATCCATTTTCATGATTGTGATACCGCTTTTATCCATCCCGTTCATAATAGCCCTGTTAATAGGAGCAGCCCCTCTTAACTTCGGCAACAGCGAGGCGTGTATGTTGACACATCCATGGATAGGAATATTTAATATATCTTCTTTTAAAATTTGCCCGTAAGCTGCGGTAATCAAAAGTTCCGGACCAAAACTTTTTATATATTGCACACTCTCGGCAGAGTTAATATTCTCAGGTTGAAAAAGCTCAATATTGTATTTTAGAGCTATCTCTTTAATAGGTGAAACGATTACTTTATTGCCTCTTGCATTCACTTTATCTGGTTGCGTAATAATTAACTCTACTTTACTGTCCGAATTTAAAATTGCCTTAAGTGGCGCTATCGCAAAATCCGGCGTTGCCGCATAAATAATTTTCATGAAACTCTACTCTTTTCTTTAGCTTTGCTGCTCTGCATCTTCCGTTTCTTCCATCTCGTTATCATATAATACCGGCTGCGAATAATCCGCCTTTTGAATATATAAAATCCCATCAAGATGATCAATTTCATGACAAAAGGCTCTTGCCAAATGGCCTGTCGCTTCTATTGTCATAGTCCGGCCATCTTCATTAAGTGCTTCCACCTTCACATTTAACGGTCTTTTGACAGACATATGCTTGCCCGGCACACTCAAGCAACCTTCATAAGCCACTTCTTCTCCGTCACTGCTGATAATTTTTGGATTTATTAATCTATATAACTTATCTTCATATTGAATAACAACTAATCTTTTTAAAATACCCACCTGTACGGCGGCCAGCCCCATCCCCTTATTTACTTGCATAGTCTCCACCATATCATCTAATATTTGTTTTATTCTGTCTGTAATTTCAGTTACATACTTTGATTTTTTATATAATATCTGATCTTCCTGTGTTCTTATAAATCTTTGTGCCATATCTACTATACTCCCGCATTTTTCTGCATATATGAATGAATATTATTTTTGTTAATTATATTATTATATACCAATTTCATTACTTTTTTAACATTTTTTTCAGCGCTTGTCTTTATGATAACATGAAAAATGTGTTTATTTCCTATGTATGCAACGCTTGGTTTAGTCGGATGATAAATTTTAAAAAGTCTGCATTGTTCATCCTTGATCTTTTCAATCAGTTCTTGCGCAAAAACGTATGCAATATCTCTTGCCTTTATCTCATCTTCATCTAAAAAATAAAATCCGTATAGATGACAAAAAGGCGGATAATTAAGTTTTTTTCTGTAGGAAATTTCATCATGATAAAATCCGATATAATCATAATGTTCAATATGCTTGATGACGTAATGCTGCGGAGAGTAAGTTTGGATATATACATCACCACCACCTTCTTTTCTACCGCATCTGCCCGCCGCCTGATAAGCAAGGCAAAACGCTCTAAAAGATGAATAGATATCGGGCATGTTGAGCGCCATATCCGCAAGCACAACACCTACAACACTGACAAGTGGAAAATCGAATCCTTTTACAACCATTTGTGTCCCGATAAGAATATCTGCTTTGTGTTCTTTGAAGGCATAGGTAATTTCATCAAAAGCATATTTTTTCGACGTTGTGTCTTTATCCATCCTTATGATTCTTGCATAGGGAAATTTTTGTTCAATCTCGCTCTCAATGCGCTGTGTGCCAAAGCCCGCATGCCGGATTTTATCACTTCCGCAAGACGGGCAAAATGCTTCCATACTTTTTTCGTAACCGCAGTAATGGCATACCATTTTCTTTGTATCGTGGTGATATGTAAGAGCTACATCGCAGAATTCACATCGTTCCACATATCCGCACTGCCTGCAAAATACGTAGGTATACATTCCCCTCCTATTTAAAAACAATATGCTTTGTCGGCCGGTATCCAGTGCTTCCTGCAATGCATTCTGCAATCCGACCGAAAAAACACTTCTGTTTCCTTTTTTTAATTCTTCCCTCATATCGTTAATAATTATATTGGGCAATGCTCTTCCAAAAATGCGCTCAGGCAGTGTTAGCAAATGATAATCTCCTTGCAATGCATCATAATAGCTTTCTATACTCGGCGTAGCAGAACCTAAGATTAGTTTCGCGTGGTGATACTTTGTAAGCTCTTGTGCCACTTCTATACTGTCATACCGCGGGGACGAATTTGATTTATAGCTTTCCTCGTGACATTCATCTAAAATAACGATCCCCAAATCGGCATAAGGATAAAACAAGGCAGAACGCGCACCGAGAATCACTTTGGCTTTACCGGAGGCTATCTGCTTATATTGATAATATCGCTCTCCTTCAGATATACGGCTGTGCACAACAGCACAAGAACCGAATCGATTTGTAATTCTTTGCACGGTTTGTGTAGTCAGCGCTATCTCCGGCAGCAGATATAAAGCTTGCTTTCCCTGGTTTATAATGTCTTCTATCATCGTTAAATATACTTCCGTTTTCCCGCTCCCGGTGATACCATGCAACAAAAATTTATCTTTTCCGGATACACCATACTCGTCTAACACGGCTTTCTGGGCCTTTGATAATTGGTTTGTTTTTTCTCTTACTAATTTTCCTTCTTTATAATGAACATCGTAGAACTCATTTTTTTGCATTTTGATAAATCCTTTTTTGCAGAGTTCCTGTAATGCTTTATTGCTTATTTTCCTGCTTTTTTTTAGATTCTCTAACTCGATATTTTCTTCGCTCAATGCTTCTATAATTGCTCTTTGCGCTGTAGCGTTTGATTTTAAATGTTTTAAATACTCTTCTTTCGAATCATATAATCCACTCAATTTTACAAGCCTCTTATACTGCTCTTTACCGCTTTTCCTTGCAAATTTAGGCAAGACACAGGAAAAAGCGTCTGCATAAGTGCAAAAATATTCATCTCTCAGAAAATCACAGAGCATTAATTGTGTTGTTGTTATCGGAACAGGTGCTTCATAGATATCAATAACTTTTTTTAATTCGATATCTTTTTGCGATGTATCTTTTATTTTTAGTATAAATGCTTCTCTGTGCTTATTGTTTTTTCCAAAAGGAACCAACGCCACTTTCCCCGCTTGAGCAGCTTGCTGCAGCTGCGGGGGCAGACTATAATCAAAGGTTCGGTCAAACACAAAACCTTTTTCATTGATAATGACTTCTACAATATTTTTTCTACTGATACTTGATATTTCATTCATTTTCTGCTCCGGTTTTTGCGGAATCATTTATTTTTCACCATGAATGACAACAGCGTACTTTAGTACGCCATTTCATTATTATTGTTTGTAGTGATACGTGATTTTATCGTCCATGATTTCACTGACTGCAGTGCTGACAGCGTTGAGTTCCGTCTCTTCTGCAAGTGTCTCATCCCCGTTAATCAGTTCTCTCGCTCTGTTAGCCGCTACATAAATCAATGAATATTTATTGTCTACCTTTTTAAGTAATTCTCCTATAGATGGCTTTATCATTAAAATTCCTCCTCATTTAAAAATAAATTAATGAAATACATATTATATTTCATTTTTCTATTGATTATTTTTATAATATCCTTAATATCTTCAACCGCATTTTCTACTTTATCGTTTATTACCAAAAAATCGTATTTATCGGCCATTCCGATCTCTTTGACTGCATTTTTTAAACGCATGCTATATTGCTGTACGGTTTCCGTTTTTCTCGCGGAAAGTCTTTTCTTTAATTCCGCGAGTGACGGCGGCAACACAAAAATCATCTCGCAGTCGGGATAAATATCTTTTATTAACATACTGCCTTGTACATCAATTTCCAATATAACATTTATGCCCAAATTCATTTTTTCAAATACAGGTTGTTTTAATGTTCCATAGTAATTGCCATGCACACAAGCATATTCCAAAAATTCATTTTTATTTATTCTTTTTACAAACTCTTCTTCGCTCAAGAATAAATAATTCGAATGATCTTCGCCTATCCTTGGTTTTCGCGTAGTTGCCGAAATAGATAAATAACAATCACCGCAAGTCACCGCCCTTTGACAAATGGTACTTTTCCCCGCCCCGCTGGGCCCCGATACTACGATTAATTTTCCTCTATTCACTTTTTTCTCCCCTGAAATTTCTTGACATTATCGTATCCGGCATCACAGCAGATAATACAACATCATGATTTTCCATAATAACAACAGCTCGTGTTTTTCTTCCTTGCGTAGCGTCTATTAAGTTACCCGATTTTTTTGCTTCACTGATTACTCGTCTTGAAGGCGCAGATTCAGGTGATATGATCGCTATGATTTTTTCTCCGTTTACTAAATTTCCGAACCCAATATTTAAAAATATCATACATCACCTATTCTATATTTTGAATTTGTTCCCTGATTTTTTCTATATCGCTTTTTATGTCGACCACGTTCATACTAATACTCGCACTATTTGATTTTGAAGCGATTGTATTTGCTTCCCTGTTCATTTCCTGCAGGATAAAATCCAGCTTTCTGCCAATATCATTTTTACATTCCAGTGTATCTTCCAAAGCCTGAATATGTGTCTTCAGCCTTGTTATCTCCTCATCTATACTTGCTCTTTCAGCTAAAAATGCAATTTCTGCCGCAAGGCGGTTTGCATCTATCTCTTTAATATCATAGCGAGTCAACACCTCATTTATTTTTGCCTCACATGCTTGCGGTATGCTGTCGGCTTCTTTTTCTACTTTTTGCAACAGTGATTTTGCGTCTTCACACTTGCTTATTATATCATTTTTCAATTGTGCGCCTTCACGCTGTCTTGCTGCGCATAACATCATCACCGCATCTTCCGCCGCAATTTTTACATACTCCCAGAGTTCTATGTATTTTTCCGTATTTTCATCGCTCTTGATAATATCCGGAAATCTTGCTATATTACTGATTTTAATATCTTTCTCAATGTCGATAAACATATCGCCTATTTGATTTAGAAGATCATAATATTGCTTCGCAAGAGAAGCATCGAGATAAATATTGACCGGTTTGTCTTTCAAAAATTTGATGCCGACATATACTTCGATTCTGCCGCGCAGTATTTTTTGACTAATGAGTGCTCTGAGCCTATCTTCAAAACAATTGAATTGCTTGGGCATTTTGATAAAAAAATCCTTATATCTATGATTGACTGTTTTTATTTCCACCGTAATCATAAACTGTTCATTTGCATATTCGCCTCTACCGAACCCCGTCATACTATTCATCGTCTATATAATCCATCCTTTAAATATCAATTTCGCCTTTATATACTGTTGCCGCCTGCCCAGACATTGTTATATCTTCATTATCTTCGATTTGTATGTATAAATCTCCGCCTCGCATATGAATTGTCATATTCCGTTCTGCAAGCCCTTTTTTATTTAAAACAATGCCGGTTGCACAGGCTCCGCTGCCGCATGCATGCGTGATGCCTACTCCTCTTTCATATGTCACTAAATTAATATCGCTACGCGAATTTACTTTAGCAAAATTAATGTTCGCTTTTTGCGGAAAGAGACTATGGTTTTGCAGTTTTGAGCCAATTTTTCGAATATAATTATAGTCGATATTATCTACAAGAATAACTGCATGCGGATTTGGCATAGCCACAGCAGAAAACGCTATATCTTTCCCTTCTATATTGACTTTTATATCAAATGCAGCATCTTGTTTGATATCTACCGGAATTTTTGTTTTTTCGAAAATAGCACTGCCCATATTGACACTAATTATATTCGCCTGACCTTTGCTGTCAAGCTCTTCTATTACAGCTTTATATATTTTATTATTTGATTGTATAGCTATTGTCCGCATCGCCGCAATTTTTTGGTCAAATGCATATTTGGCGGTGCATCTCAAACCATTACCGCATATTTCGGCAATCGATCCATCGCTGTTATAATAATCCATAACCACATCCGCAAATTCCAAGGCAGCAGATACTAATATAAGTCCATCCGCTCCTATACCGGCCTTTCTCTCGCACAAAAAAGCTATCTGTTCGCCGGAAAGTGTGATATTATTGCAGAGATTATTAATCACAATAAAATCATTTTTTAATCCATGCATTTTATGAAAATCCATAAACGCCTCGTAACAAATAAAAAGTTTCATTACATTATATCACATAATTTTGCCACATCCAATATTTCTTAAAATGATAACCAAAATTTACAATCTATGTTAAAATACATTAGAGGTGAATGCCATGCCCTTTGATGGTTTTATGACTGGATTTTTATGCGCCGAATTGAATGAAGTATTGACGAACGCCAGAATAAGCAAAGTTTATCAACCTTATGCTTACCATATTTTATTTGAAATATATGCTGCCGGTCATGGCTCAATGAAGCTACGAATCTGTGCCGACAGCTTGTATCCTCATATATGTTTCACAAAACAAAATGAAGATAATCCTATTTCTCCTTCCTCGTTTTGCATGCTGCTGAGAAAACATATATCAAGTGGAAAAATAAAAAAAATTACACAAAACGCACATGATAGAATACTGACTTTTGAGATAGAACAGGCAGACGAAATTGGAGATTTACGCACACGATATTTGATATGTGAACTTACGGGTAAAAACGCAAATATCATTCTTGCTGATGAATTTTTGCTTATTATCGACAGCATTAAAAAAATAGACTCCTCAAAAAGCTCTGTTCGTTTGATTTTGCCTAAGCAAATTTATAAGATGCCGCCCAGTGATAAACTCAATCCGTATACAATGCAAAGAAATGAATTTGAAAATGCAATGCAATCGTTTGATCTAGAGCTAAAAGATGCCATTGTACGCATTATCGACGGTGCCAGCAATGCATATGCACAATATATCTTATCAAATATATCTCTCTCTGATCCGCAGTGGCTCTCTGCTCTTTTTAATGCTATAAAAAAATCATTAACTCAACCAGAACAATATTTTATTTTTGAAAAAAATAAAATTTATAAAGATTTATATTTTTTCAATTTATATGATTATCAGGATCATACCATTATTTTATATGTGTACACCAATATACTTGATTTATGTACTTCATTTTATGATAGTATACTTATTCAAACAAATCTAAAACAAAAAATGAATTTAATCCGCTCGGTTCTAACTCCGCTTATAAAACGCTCCGATAATAAATTGGTTAAAATTAATAAAGAATTATCTGAGAGCGAAAAAAACGAAGACTATAACATATTCGGGCAACTTTTACTTACCTACAGTTATGATATCAAAAACGGAGTTTCTTCTTATAATGCCGTTAATATTTTTAATGACAATAACAGCATTGTAAACATTCCACTTGATAAGAATTTAACTGTATTTGAAAATGCAGAAAAATATTTTAAAAAATATAAGAAATTAAAAAATGCAATCTCACATCTTGAAAAACAAGCAGAAGCATCTAAAAATGAGCTCTCTTTTTTAACGGATCAGCTTTATTATGCAACACAGAGTACAACGGCCGATGAGATAGATGAAGTGCTTGAACTGCTCAAATCACAAGGCTATATCAAAGAATTTAAGGCAAGACAACATCAGACTATATCTATGCCGCATCATTTTATTTCATCAGATGGTTTTGACATATATGTCGGTAAAAATGATAAACAAAACGAATACCTAACCCATAAATTTGCCAAGAAACAAGATATCTGGCTGCATACAAAGATCATTGCCGGCTCTCATGTCATTATAAAAACAAATGCAAAACAAGTTCCTAAAAATACAATACTGGAAGCCGCCAATTTAAGCGCCTTTTTTTCTAAAGCTAGAAACAGCCAAAATGTTCCCGTGGATTATACCACTATTTCTTATGTACGCAAGATAAGAAATGCGCCGCCGGGGAAAGTAACATATACACATTATTCGACCTTATATATAACACCGGATGAAACATTGATTAAATCGCTTAAGACAATCTGAATTCGAGCTGTCCGGCAGTGAATTTAATTGACTTTTTTACAAGAAAACGTTAATATGGCTTGAATACAATGGAGAGATCGTCATGAAAAAACCATTAAAAAAACATTCTTCAACTTCAAAAAAATTGGTATTTGGGTTTTTATCTCTTATACTGCTTGGCAGCATTCTGCTCTCTATGCCTATTTCATCAAGCAACCACTCGTATACACCCATTATAGACTGTATTTTTACCTCTACCTCTTCTGTATGCGTTACCGGTCTTGTTGTCTTGGATACAGGCATCCACTGGTCCGTATTCGGTAAAATTGTTATATTGCTTTTAATTCAAACAGGCGGCATAGGCTTCATGAGTCTGGTAACCTTTGTACTGCTCTTAACACGTAAAAAAATAACTATTCAAAATAGAGTTACATTGAAAGATTCTTATAATTTTGCACAAACCGGAGGCGTTGTACGTATCACAAAACACATACTTGTTTTTACTTTTACGACCGAGTTCATAGGCGCTGTTTTACTTATGTTTACTTTTATACCGCAGCTTGGAGTAATGAAAGGAATCGGCGTAAGTATCTTTCACTCGATATCTGCTTTTTGTAATGCGGGCTTTGATATCATGGGTAATTTTTCAAGTCTGACCTCTTATGTATCTAATCCTTTTGTTCTTATCGTGACCATGTTTTTAATTGTTATAGGCGGTTTAGGTTTTTTTGTTATGGAAGACTTAATCATAAAAAGGAAAAATTTAAAATCACTTTCATTTCATTCTAAATTAGTTTTATCTGCTACAACAATATTAATTATCTTAGCTGCTGTTTTGATATTGCTATTTGAATATAATAATCCGGATACGTTTGGTTCGCTTAGTATTTCCGACAAAGTAACCCAAGCTTTCTTTAATGCCATCACACCTAGAACCGCAGGTTTTAATACGCTTAATGTGAGTTCTCTGACAGGAGGCACGATCCTGTTATTCATCATTTTAATGTTTATAGGCGGCTCTCCGGGTTCAACAGCGGGCGGGATAAAAACAACCACACTGTCTGTCCTGCTTATTACCGTCTATTCTTGGATACGAGGCAGAGAAAGTATTAATATTTTTCATAAAAGAATCACTCAAAACTTATTAAAAAAAGCAATTACGATAGCTGTGTTTACAATCATTTTAATAATATGTTATATATTCGCATTGTCTGTTACGGAAGATGCATCAATGAGAGATATTGTCTTCGAAGTATTTTCGGCTTTCGGTACCGTTGGGTTAAGTATGGGAATTACTCCCACGCTATCAACAACAGGCAAAATACTACTTACAACCGCTATGTTTATCGGACGTCTCGGGCCACTGACGATTGCGCTTGCATTGTCCAAAAACACCAGCACACCAGAGGGTACTTATCAATACCCCGAGGGTGATTTATTACTAGGTTAGGAGAATAAAAATATGAAAAAACAACAATTTGGAGTCATAGGCCTTGGAAGATTCGGCACCAGCTTGGCGACGGAATTATATAACTCAAGTCACGATGTGCTCGCAGTGGATTTAAACGAGGAAGTCGTTAAATCAATCAGCCCCAGTGTCACTTATGCTGTCCAAGCAGACGGGTCAGATATTGCAGCACTTAAAGCGATCGGCATCAGCAATATGGACGTTGTCATCGTAGCACTGGCCAGAGACATAAGCGCCTCCCTTCTTACCGCTCTTAACGCAATTGAACTAGGTATACCTAAAATATATGCAAAAGCGTATACGGAATCACACGCAAAAATTTTATATAAAATCGGTGTAAGCAAAGTCTATTTCCCCGAAACTGAAATGGGACAACGCGTGGCGCTCGAACTGTGTAATGATAATCTGCTTGAATTGATTGATTTAGATGACAAACATTCAATAGCTGAAATATTGGCACCTTCTCTTTGGGCGGGTAAATCAATTGCTCAAATTAATATCAGAAAAAAATATGGTATTACGATTATGCTTATTAAAAACAAAAATGATATTATCGTTTCCCCTTCGCCTGATGAAATCATTCGGCCCGACAGCCAGTTGTTGGTGCTTGGAGAAGTAGAACAAATACAGAATTTGCGCAATGATTAAGTATCTAAGGTTTCAATGAAATCTTGGAATCTTTGAGGCAGAGACGTTGAAAATTCCATATACTCTTGCGTACGCGGATGAATAAATCCCAGTTTATATGCATGTAGAAGCTGCCCTGATAAATCAGGGTTTTTCTTTTTATACCCATACACCTTATCACCGACTACTGGATGAAAAATATAAGAGGCATGGACACGTATCTGATGTGTACGGCCTGTTTTTAACTCTGCATCCACCAATGTATATTCCCTGTATCGCTGTAAAATTCGAAAAATGGTTTCGGCATATTTTGAATTCTTATCCGTTACCGTCATTTTTTTTCTATCTATGGTGTCTCTTCCGATAGGTGCTTGAATAATCACTTTATTTTCTTCTATAACACCATGCACAATAGCATAATAATTTCTTGTAATGCTGTGCGTTTTGAATTGATGCGCTAAATAGTGATGGGCGGCATCGTTTTTCGCGGCAACTACTATACCGGTCGTATCTTTATCAATTCGGTGAACAATCCCCGGCCTGATCACTCCGCCAATCCCTGAAAGGCTTCCTTTACAATGATATAATAATGCATTTACAAGTGTGTTTTCGTAATTTCCGGCAGCGGGATGCACGACCATTCCCTGCGGTTTATTGATCAAAATAATATCATCATCTTCATAGACGATTTCCAGCTTGATATTCTGGGCAATCGCTTGAAGCTTCTCGGGCTGCTTTAAGACGACTTTTATTCTGTCGCCTTCTTTTAATTTATAAGAAGCTTTGATGCTATTATTACCGACAAAAACACCCCCGTCATCTATAATTTTTTTTATAAATGTTCGGGAGTATTGCTTTAAATATTCAGACAAATATGCATCTATCCGCCTGTTTTCAGCTAACATATTTGCTATCAAATAAATATTTCCATCTGTTTTATTCATACATATCTCTTTACGGTTAATTTTATATTTCCTTTTTTCGTATTACCGTTTTCACTTATAATCTCAATTCTTCCTTTTCCTCGGATAGAGACAATATCCCCTTCTTTGAGTTCTTTCATTTGTTTTAAAAGCAACTGGTGATTAACTTTCACTCTTTCGCCCTTGACATATTGCTGAGAAAGTGCGCGGGACATTTTAAATGCAGCACTGATGATGCCGTCGGCTCTCATAGAGGCAACAATAATATTGAGTTCCTTACCTTCGGGTTCCTTAATAATAATATCCGCATGATTGTATTTGCATAAAGAAACTTCATAACTGCCTATTTTATTTAAATTCATTATGACATACTCGGCAATGTTTTCTTTTAAATAGATGTAGGCCTTATCTTCATTAAAAAGGATATCCCCTGTTTTCTCTCTATTGATACCAAGACCCATCAATGCGCCAAGAACATCTCTGTGCGTAATTGCATCATGATTATTAAATCCGAGGATGCTTATCTTATAACCCTTCTCTTCAGGCATTTCCTGCTTTGGATAGATAGCTAACATTTTTCGTTCAGCATATTCATATCCACCATAAAAAGAACAACCCAATTCCTTATATTCTTTTAGTACGTCTGCTATTTTCTCTTGTGATGCCGGATCAAAAAAGTCATAGAAACTGCATTCTTGTTTTTTTAATACTTGTCTTGCCCAGTCATTTGCTTTGGCTAGCAGCAATTTATTATTGTTCATTTATTTCCTTACTTAATCGTCAAATTCCCAATTGATAACATCTTTAGAATAAAGATCATCTTCATTATCACTGACAATATCAATGTTATTGGGTGCAAGAACAAAAACATTCTTTGCTATTTTTTGAATACTCCCGTTTAATGTGTATACGACGCCGCTTAAAAAATAAAATGATTTTTTAATTTCATCTGATTTTACTTTTTCAAAATTGATCACGACCGTATATCCGTTTTTTAATTGATCGCATATGCCGGGTGTCTCATTGAATTCTTCAGGCTCAACTAATACAATTTTTCGTCTGTTGTTTTCTTTCATCGTTTTACTGCCCTCCTCAACATATTCCCGTCTTTTTGATATGTAAGGTCTGCTCGTTTTTTCTTCTATTTCATCTTCATATTCCATTTCTTCTACATCTTCAAATTCCACATCTTGCTTTTCGACTATGCCTAAAAATCCTTTTAATTTTTCGTTCATTTTTATATTCCTTTCTTGCTATTCAAATATGGCACTGCCTATGCGGATAATATTGGCGCCATTTTCTACGGCTATCTTATAGTCATTACTCATGCCCATAGACAGGTACTTCATTTCCGCTTTATCTGTATTATACAGTATTTTTAGGTTTTCATAAATACTTTTCATTTGACTAAAATAATAATTCAATTCGATTTCATTAGCAGAAATAGGCGCAATGCACATCAAGCCTTTAATTCGTATATGTTCCATTTGGCTTATTTGCGCAATCGCCTCATTTACTTCTTCTTTTTTGAAGCCATATTTGCTCGCCTCATCAGCTATATTGATTTGAATTAATACATCGCTTATAACATTATTTATTTCTGACTGTTTTTGTATTTCCTGCGCAAGACGGAGACTGTCTAAGGAATGAATCAGACAAACTTTCCCTATGATATATTTCACCTTATTTGTTTGCACATGCCCAATCATATGCCATCTTATATCATTTGGCAGCACCTCATATTTTTCCAAAAACTCCTGCACCCTATTTTCTGCCATATTCTTTATCCCTGCGTCATAAACTTGGCGTATACTTTCTACATCGCGATATTTACTGACCGCAACAAGTAGTATATCTGTATTTTCAGGCTTCTTTTTTTCTATGATTTTTTTTATCTTTTTAATATTATTTTTAATCATTGTTTTCTCCGTTTACTTTAATATCAACGAATAGTCTTCAAGGCTTTCGCTTTGTGCAGTTGCATCATCGGTATTTTCAGACGATAAATAGATGCCTTTTGTATCAATTAACACACTATTATTTTCCTCGTCATATCCTCTTATTGTTACCACATATGTTTTTCTTATCTTTCCTTTATCGATAATATCAATACAATATTCATTATTTTCATTCATATAAACACTGCTTTTCGGTATACAAAAAACATCATTATATTGCTCTGTATATACTTTTATATTCTCTATTCTCAACTGGATATTGTCTTCGACATCTCTTGTAATACAAAGTGTGACGATCTTTTGATTTTCAAATTCTTTAACATCGATAAAATATCCTTTAATTACCTTATCATCAATTTCTAAACTTATTTTTGGGAACTGCACAAGTAAATCCCTTCGCTGATTTAAAAAGGAATGATATTCGTCATACTCTAAATTATTTTTCCCCGACACTTTTGTTTTATAATTCATCACAGTCGTTTCATAATCAACCTTGGTATCAAGCGGCAAGATAAAACTTACATATAAACATGAATTATCAATTACCTTTATAACCATAGAATCTCTTTTGGTAAGTTCGTCTTCTTGAATATTATATACAAAATTTAAATACTCCGGTGTGAGGACACTCAAAACAGATGTCGGAGCTATGTCTTCGTAGCCGTCTGTTTCATAAAAAACTTGTCCTGTAAAGTCTATCGGCGTATTCTTTAACTTTATTTCATCCGACTTTTCAATACTGTCAAACTTATCATAAAGTGTGTTTAGTTGTTTTTCAGTATAAAAGAGATATTTTATACCGGCAAGCATTTTGTTTCTTTCTTCTATTTTAGATTCTTTATCGGTTGATAAACCTTCGCTGATTTCAAATGCTTCTTTTACATCGTTTAAAAAATACGATTTGTCTTCATACATATAATCATTGAGTTTTTCTGAAATAACTGCCTTTTCATATTCAGCATATGTACTTGTATCAAGCTGCTCGGCTAAAACCGTATTTTTAGAAACTTTCGTTCCTTCTTTTTGCGATTTAACAATATCATGCCCAAAATAAAGTACCGCCTCATTTTTAATAAATAAGGCTTGTACGTCTTTGGATACAATAAAAGTCTGGGATTCAAGAAGCATCGTTTTTTCTTTACTTAAAGCGACAACAACTACACCGATTATAAATACCAGCAAAAGAATAGATATTTTAGCAGCATTACGTCTGCGGATTCTTTTTATATATTTTCCTTTTTTCTTTGCCAAAACATGTGCCTCGTCATAGTATCATAATTATTATTAAAACTTTTTGATTTCCTCTTCTATACGGTTCAGCAGTTCTTTTCGGCCGATAGCCGCCATGATTTTGCTCAGATCGGCTCCATGGACTTGGCCTGTTGAAGCTACACGGATAGGCATATACAGGTCTTTTCCTTTTATCTTATATTCATTTTGTATACTTTTTATTATTTTATTGATTTCTTCACTATTTAATTCGGCTGTATTTTCAATGCCTTCTTTTAATGCTTTTAATACAGTACTGCTATTTGGCATATTTAGTATAGCGCGCGCTTCTTCATCAATAAAATCTTTATGAAATATAACTTCTGAAAGAGCATTAATATCACTAAGTAAAACCATCTTGTCTCTTATGGCTTCAACAATTAATATCAGCTTATCCATACCGCATTCCTTCGTTAAGAAAGGTTGGCAAAGCCTTGCCAGCGCAGAACTGTCATAATTTTTAATATATTGTGTATTCATCCAATTAAGTTTGTCAATGTCGAAAATGGCACCAGATTTATTGATTCTTGCACTGTCAAAACTTGATATCAGTTTATCCATATCCATGATTTCTTCTTCATTTGAACTGCTCCAACCCAAAAGCGCCACAAAATTCGTCAATGCTTGCGGCAAATAACCCTTTGCTTTAAAATCTTCAACGGCCGCATCATCATTTCTCTTTGACAATTTCTTTCTGCTTGTATTTAAAACAGTCGGCAAATGAATATATTTAGGTTGTTCAAATCCTAAAACTTGATTTAAATATACATGCTTCGGCGTAGAAGAAATCCATTCTTCACCTCTGATTACATGCGTAATTTTCATCAGAAAGTCATCAACGACCACAGCAAAATGATAGGTCGGAAATCCATCGGATTTTATAAGCACCTGATCATCCATATCATTAGTATTAAAGCTGATATGCCCAAATACTTCGTCATCAAATTCTATAATGGTATCCAAAGGAAGATTCAGCCTGATAGTATATTCTTCGCCAGCCTGTATTTTTCGGTGTATTTCTTCTTGTGAAAGAGACAAACATTTTTTATCGTATTTAGGTGTAAGATTATTTTTTGCTTGCATAGCCCGTAGATCATCTACGCGTTCTTTTGAGCAAAAGCAATAATATGCATGGTGCTTTTCAATAAGTTTAGAAACATATTTCTGATAAATATCCAATCGTTGAGATTGTATATAGGGCCCATATTGCCCTTTTTGGATAACTTTTTTTTCAGCGTTCAAATAAACACCTTCATCGTATCGAATTCCGCACCAATCCAGTGCTTCAATTAAATCCTCGATAGCATTTTCAACATAGCGCGTCCTGTCCGTATCTTCAATACGAAGTATCATTTCTCCGTCATTTTTTTTTGCCAACAAATAATTGTATAATGCTGTGCGGAATCCACCGATATGCAGATATCCTGTTGGAGACGGCGCAAATCTAACTCTCATTTTTTCCTTCATTGTTGCCCTTTCATATAGACTGATTTAATATATTTATGTTTTCTTTTTATAACATTATATCTATCTCAATACAATATACTATTTATATATTTTTAGAAAAGTCATCTTTATTCATATTTAAAACCAAGAAGTGTTCTGAAAGTTATTCACTGATAGTGACAGCTTTAACAGGGTTGTCCAACGTATATGCCTACATAGCAAATATATCTAATAAATAAAACTTTATTGTTATAAAGATCGTCAATGATGCCTTGCTTGCAGCCTAACCAATCGACAAACTATAAATAAACCATTCATATATTTTTTTATTATATCACAAAATAATTGCCTAATAATTACCTTATTGGCATATTGCAAAAAATATATTTTCCTCCGCCATATTGTAAATGTAATGTAATCGTACTGGCTTTTGAATCAAACGGCCAAAATTTTATAAATAAAACATTTTTATATCCTAAGGGGTCATCAGGTGGATAAGGGCTTTCTTTATAATACATGGGAAAATATTGATTTCCTAAATTATCAATAACGTAGCTGCTTTGATAATTTGTAAGGCCTAATGGATTTTTATCAATATTTTCTACATTTAATGTTATGGCATTATAGGTTAAATTCCCGCTCATCCAGGAATATGTAATAAAATATAATTCTGTTGTAATTTTTTCCACGCCTATTCTAATATCATTAATTGTTTGTTCAAACTCGGAACGGCCGTATTTATTTTTCATATCTTCTTCATTACTAATATAAGAAACGGATAGATACTCAGCCGTTCCGAGCAAACTAATTTTACTCAAAAGCATAAAATAAGAGACTGTTACAAATAAAAATAAAATGATAAATATAATTAATAAATTTCTTTTAAACTTTTTAATATTATTCATATTTAATCTATATTATCAGAATTTTATCATTATACTTTTATAATTATATTTGATTCAGTATTTTCACCATATCTAATTCACCTTTACCTTGCGAATTCTTATCTTCACCTAACGAGTATGTGTTTTTCATTAATATATCTTTTATTTGCTGCGGTGTCAGGTCCGGTCTTTTCTGAAGCATCAGCGCTGCTATCCCTGCGGCCATTGGCGTGGACATCGATGTCCCACTCATTTTTACATATTGTTTTTGTTGATTTTTCAGGGAAATAATATCGACCCCGGGGGCGACAACATCAGGTTTTACAGTTTTGTGTGCAGGTCCCCTCGATGAAAATTCGGCAATAACATCATCGGTACGCTGAACCGTTCGCAGATCATCTACACATCCCACTGTTATCAGCTTTGGTGATACCCCGGGAACATTAATGGTTTTTCTTTCAGGTCCATTATTCCCTGCTGCTACAAATACCGCAATACCGTGATCCCATAACCTTTCTGCTTCTTTTAGCAGTGCGTCATTGCGCCCCAGCCTATTATCTACACCTAGAGACATAGATACTACACGAATATTGTATTGTTCCTTATGCTCAATAATCCATTCTATACCGGCCGCAATATCCGATATCAGTCCACCGCCGTTTTTATCCATTACCTTAAGAACTATCAAATCAGCTCCGGGTGCCACACCCATATATTTGCCATTTGAGCTAATACCGTTTGAGGCAATAATTCCACATACATGTGTGCCGTGCCCATTATCGTCATAAAGCTTGCCTTTTGCACCTATAAAATCTACAAATGCTTTTACTTTTCCATTCTTTCTCGACAATATATCATTGTGAGGATAAAGCCCTGTATCCAACACGGCAACGCAGACTCCTCTGCCGTCATACCCTAAACCATGTGCATATTCAGCACCTATTGATGCCCTTGCAACATTAAGGCACATATCAACTTTTGTATCATTTTCTATATATTTTACATCTTTAAGCCTTGCAACTTTATTAACATTCAATGCAGGTATCTCAACTGCTATGGCGTTGATCCCTTTTAATTTATATTTAACCGAAACATTGTACTTGGATAAAACCTCAGCTATTTTTTCATCATCTTGATGGTTTGTATATACTATGAGCGATATGGTTTCTTTGTCGCTTTTACCTCTTATACTTTTCAAGATTGTTTTATCAATCCTTTTATTCATATTTTCTTTCATCTCACATATCTTGCTTTTTTGAGGCATCTGTTGGTTAATATATCTTTTTAGACTTTTAATTATATATATATGCTAATCTTCTTTGATTTCAGTATTTTCATTTTCTTTATAAAATTTATTATGTCTGGCTCTCTTTCTTTCCAGTTTTTGTTTTTTGTAGATTTTTCTTAATTCATTGCGTTTTAAGATTTTTTCTCTTTTTTCTGCTCTTTTTTTTCGTAATTCTTCGCTGTCTTTTTTAAAAAATGAACCTAAAATAGACATATAATTCTCCTATTTATTTTTTTTTACGTATGAATTCAGCGAATCTATAATTTGATCAAATTTTATTTTTTGTTCTTTATTCATACTTTTTTTAAGTTTTATTATCAGTTCAGCCTTTTCTTCCGCTGTCATATCGTTTTTCATTGCTTCAATTTTTTTTATTTCATTGCCGTATTTTTTATCAATTTCTTGTACTTTCTCCATAATATTTTTATCTGTTGCGATTTTTTGAATATTATTATAATCTGCATTGCTGTCACTACTTATTTGCTTAACAATATCAATAGCTTTATTAATTTCATTATTATCCACTAAACCACCTGCCTCTCTCTATTAATTACTATATGCTTTTCATTTTTTTTAGTGTATTTAATTGCCGCTATTATGCAGAAGTTTTTTTATGAAATCATGTATTTCCGTTCTTAAAAATTATGCACATATACTTATAAAATACGTATTATGATATAGACAGAAAAGCAGTGAGAAATATGCGTTTCTTCTGCTGGTCTGTGATAAATGATTATGACAATTGCTGAAACAAGTTTCAATAATAGTCGTAAAAATGACACGGAGGGTAATATGATGGGATGTATATTTAAAGATTGTGACTGTGAAACCTTATTAATGTTTTTCCTACTTTTAGTAGTACTGTTTGATAATATGGGGTTCTGTAGCGGTGAAGATGACAGCATACTCTTGTTCTTCTTCTTACTTTTAATAATACTCTTTAATGACGGATGTTAAACGAAGCAATTATTGAAATATAAAAATTGCAACGAGAACACGGAGGAGAGCTATGCCAAGTAGATTCAGTGATTGCATCTCTGACAGTTTATTAATATTTTTTTACTGCTAATAGTACTGTTTGATAGTATAGGATTCGTTAACAGTGAAGATGACAGCATACTCTTATTTTCTTCTTGCTTTTAATAATACTTTTTAACGAATGATACGGTCCAAACGGATGCGGTTACAAAACCGTATCCGTTAATTAAAAATTATGGAGGGATCTATATTGAATAACATATTGGGTAAATTTTGTAATGACGATAATTTATGGTTAATAATAATTATAGTAATCATACTTCTTTTAGGTATCTTTGATGACGATTGCGGTTGTGGCGGCGGCCTTTTTGGCGGAGGAATCGGTTCGTTATTTAAAGAAAACAACATACTTTTATTAATAATTGTTGTACTACTTTTATCAGGAGATGGATTGTTTTAAATCTCGGGCTGTATCTTAAAATATTTTTTCCGATACAGCCCATACTTAGGAGGCAAATAAAATGGCTGCACAAATTATACTTATTTTGCTTGGTCTACTCTATTTAAACAATACTTCTACATACAGTTATTTAAAAGAAACAGACGAACTGGATGATTTATTGCATACATCAGATATGATGAATCCGCCTAAATTATTGCAACCAAAAACAAACACGGTCACCATTGATAATGTAAAGCAAGTTTTACAAGCATCTTACCAATTAAAGAATACGGCCGAGACTATAAATCAAATACAATTAGGGCATGGGACGAATCATCTCAGCCGTTCAGATTTTGAAGATATCTTTTACAGCATACATCCGTATATGAATGTGAAAGAAAAAGAAAGATACTCAAAAATTAATACAGTTATATCAAATATCGACAAAGCAACAAAGAGCATATCACGAATTAATAATATAAATGTCGAACTTTCAAATACGCAAAATCTTTCGGAAAAAGCAGGCCTGCTTTATGAAACTCTATCTCCTTTAATTGATTCAGAACAACTAAAAAAAGCAAAAAACATAGCTGATATGATACGGCTGATAAATAATAAAAATATGGAATATGCAGACAGTGCCAATGAGGCCGATCAAGCTGATGAAGATGATCAAAAAAAACAGATTATAGACATTATCGAATCATTTGAAAAAATCAAGCAATAAAAAAAAAGACTGATTTATAATTTATAAAGCAGTCTTTTTTTATTTAAATAAACTATTTACAAACTTATAATCCCGCAGCTTTATTAAGCGCCTCCACTAAAGAATCCACGTCTATGCCATGTGCCGAGGCTCCTTCTTCCAAGCTTTCATACATTGCAGCAAAACAACCAATACAAGGCAATGAAAATTGTGTGAAAACTTCTCTTGTGATAGGATATTTTTGAATAATCTCGGTTATATTATCTTGTTTTTTTATTTTCATACAATACCTCCAAACGAATGAAATAATATTACTCCTATTATGTAAAAAAATCAAATAAAAATTTACATTTTATTTTTTTTGTGTATAATATATATATCATGTAATCTATTACACAGAAAGGATACAAATATGGTACAGCAAAAGACATGCGTTAAAGTAGAGGGTGGACTACATGGAAAAGTAGCGTCAGCCTTAGTTGAATTAGCCAGCAAATGCAAAAGTGACATCCACATTCAAAAGGAAAATGCTACAGTAAATGCCAAAAGCATTATAGGAGTTATGATTTTAAACGTAAAAGAAAATGATGAAGTTTTAGTTCAAATAGATGGTATTGATGAAACCAAAGCAATGAATAGCATTATTTCACTACTTGATGGTAAATCTATTTAATGTTAAAACTTTATACTTATAAATAAAAGGATATTACCAAAAAAGTACATTTGTTCAAATGATGCGATGTATGCTTTTGGTTTATTTATGTTGGATACAAATTATATTTTTTATATTGCGATTACCGTTTTTCTTTCGTTATCATTCTCAATTTATATAAATCTTGACAGCGAGTTGCAAAGAGTTTAAAATTGATTTGTTAGCATTTGGATGGATTTTTTATTAATATTGTGTTAAGTGATAATTAAACCCCTTTTATAAGTAATTTATATTTATTAGTGATTTTTGAAAATTGAATAGGAGGAAAGCATGCTTTTAAAAATATTATCAGCATTGTTGTTTTTACTGTTAGGTACAGCAGCCGGCTTTTTGCTTCGCAAATATTTAGGCGAAAGTAAGATTAACAATGCTACAAAAACAGCCAATTGTATGGTTGAAGAAGCTATAAAAGAAAGTGAAAGAATAAAAAAAGAAAAATTAATTGAAGCCAAGGAAGAAATTCATACTCTGAGAACAGAACTTGATAGAGAAAACAGAGAAAGAAGAAATGAATTACAAAAACTCGAAAAACGAGTTATGAATAAAGAAGAAAACTTAGATAAGAAAATTGAGAATATAGAAAAAAAAGAGGAATCATTAATTGAGAGAAACAAAAAGCTTGAACTAAAAGAAGCTGAATTGGAAATATTAAAACAAAAACAACTTATAGAGTTAGAGAAAATATCACAATTAACGTTTGAAGAAGCAAGAGAACTACTTCTTGCAAGTGTTGAAAATAGAATTACCAGAGAAATGGCTATTCTGGTTAAAAACAAAGAAATTGAAGCCAAAAATGAAGCTGATAAAAAAGCTAGAGAAATCATAACATATGCTATACAAAAATGTGCCGCAGACCATGTGGCAGAAACAACAGTCTCTGTTGTAAGCTTGCCTAGTGACGAAATGAAGGGACGCATTATAGGAAGAGAAGGACGAAATATCAGGGCTCTGGAAACATTAACAGGCATAGATTTAATTATTGACGATACACCGGAAGCAGTGATTCTATCCGGTTTTGATCCAATAAAACGAGAAGTAGCACGGAATGCTCTTGAAAAGCTTATAAGTGACGGAAGAATTCATCCTGCACGAATCGAAGAAATGGTCAATAATTCCAAAAAAGAAATTGATGATAAAATAAAGGAAATGGGCGAACAAGCCATTTTTGAAATTGGACTGCATAAGATACATCCGGAACTTGTAAAATTGATCGGAAGACTCCATTACAGAACAAGCTACGGACAAAATATTTTAAAACATTCATTAGAAGTTGCCTATTTAGCCGGTATTATGGCCGACGAACTAGGGGCAAACTCCAGAATTGCAAGAAGAGCAGGACTGCTACATGATATCGGCAAAGCGGTAGACCATGAAATTGAAGGGCCTCATGTTGCAATCGGTGTTGATATCTTAAAACGATATAAAGAAAACAGCGAAGTTATTCATGCTGTTGAAGCACACCATGATGATATTGAACCTAAGACGATCGAAGCCGTACTAGTTCAAGCAGCGGATGCTATTTCCGCCGCAAGACCTGGTGCACGGCGCGAGACTTTGGAAAGTTATATTAAGAGACTTCAAAAATTGGAAGAAATTGCAACCTCTTTCCCGGGTGTTGACAAATCATTTGCAATACAAGCCGGAAGAGAAGTGCGCATACTTGTAAAATCAGAAGAGATTGACGATGTAGGCATGGTGCTTACCGCAAAAGAAATAGCGCAACGAATAGAAAACGAGCTGGATTATCCGGGTCAAATAAAAGTAAATTTAATCCGGGAAACAAGAGTGACAGAATACGCAAAATAAACATTAATAGAGGGCATTTGCTCTCTATTTTTTTAAAATACTTTACTACTTTACATTTAGGAGAATATATGAGGATACTTTTTATCGGTGATGTTATGGGGCGCAGCGGGAGAAGTGTTATAAAAAACTATTTATCCGAGATCAAAAAAGAATATCAAATTGATTTTACGATTGTAAATGCAGAAAATGCTTCAGGCTATGCCGGCCTTGTAAGATCAAGTTATGATGAGCTTATTGCATCTGGAGTGAATTTTATTACTACAGGAAACCATGTGTGGGCAAAAAAAGAAATATTTGATTTTATAGAAAAATATGATAACATACTGCGCCCGGCAAATTATCCGTCTCCTTGTCCAGGCAGGGGATATGGCATTGTGAGAGTCAATAAAATTCGCATAGGCATCGTCAATCTTTCAGGTACAATTTATATGGATTCTTTAGAAAATCCTTTTTTATGCTTCGACAAAATATATGAAATTATTAAACCGTCCTGCGATATAATTTTTGTAGATTTTCATGCTGAGGCTACCAGTGAGAAAATAGCATTTAGCTATTATGCAACCGGCAGAGCTGATGTAGTAGTCGGGACACATACACATGTGCAGACAGCAGATGAGCGAATTATTGATAAGCAAACTGCTGCTATAACCGATGTAGGTATGACAGGCCCTTATGAGGGGGTGATCGGTATTGATAAAAATATTATTATAAAGTCATTTAAAACAAAACGGCCTGTTAAATTTGAATTAGCTGAAGGACATCGTCAATTAAATGCTGTATGTGTTACGTTTGATGAAAATAATGTTTGCGTAAAAATAGAAAGAATTTATAAAATATTTGATTAATATATTTTTGCTGAAAACATATAAATTAATATCACAATTTTGAAAGGATGTTGCGCCTTCGCTTTATAAAATCAGAATAATTATTTCTGCCATCGAAGGCGAAAAGGTTGAATGCAATGGAAGTATTAAAAGTTTCTTCAAATTCGAATCCCAATTCCGTGGCCGGAGCTTTAGCCGGCGTTATTAGAGAAAGTGGTGTTGCCGAAATTCAGGCAATAGGTGCAGGAGCACTTAATCAAGCTGTAAAATCGATAGCCATAGCACGAGGGTATGTTGCTCCGGGAGGATATGATTTAGTGTGTATACCTGCATTTACAGACATTGATATTAATGGCACAGAAAGAACAGGAATAAAACTTATCATACATACAAGATGATAAGATAACTTTAAACATGGACGGGTGATTTCCGTCCTTTTTATTTATATTTAACAATTAACTTATTGCTTTATTTAACATTCCTTGTTAATATTAATTAAAATACTTCTGTAAAGGTCGTACTAGTGAATAATAAATATGTTTTTTTCAGGCATAGGATAATCGCATCAATCTTGCGTTGTCCTGTCTATCTTTTTTTCAAATTATTTTTCGGTTATTCCGTAAATAAATATCACCTCAAAAATGATAAACCTTATTTAATCTTATCAAATCATATCGGCGCTTATGACCCTATACTTATTTCTCTGTCTTTTAACCAGCCAATATATTATGTTGCAAGTGATCATTTATTTCGATTAAAATTTTTAAGTAAATTATTATATTTTTGTTTTGCACCGATTCCTATTGCCAAAACCTCAATGGATATTAAATCGATAAAATTAATAAAGCGTGTGGCCGCCCAAAAAGGCTGCATCGGCCTTTTCCCTTCAGGCAACGGATCATTTAACGGAAAAGAAGCATACATTACCGATTCAATAGGAAAACTGGCTAAATTACTAAATATACCCATTTTATTATATAATTTAAGCGGTCTTTATTTTTCAACTCCCAGATGGGGCAAGCACCGCCGCAAAGGTTATGCCACGGGACAGATTATCAAAACACTTAACATCGAAGAGATCAATAAATTATCCCCCGATGAGCTTTCTGAAATTATTATAACCTCATTAAGTACAGATGCATATGCATTCCAAGAACAAAATATGTATTCCTATAAAGGATCACAGCCCGCTATGTATCTGGAGCGCGTGCTCTATACATGCCCTAAGTGTAAAACTTATATGAATATGCGTAGCCAAAAAAACATTTTTTATTGTGAGTGCTGTAAAAATACTGCTGTATATACTGATTTTGGTTATTTCGAAGCTTATGATCAAGAAAGTGTATATCTTGATACAATTACAAAGTGGGACGAATGGCAAAAGGAATATATTTTAGAAAAATATAAAAATAATTTATTGTTTACCACTGACGCTCCTCTGTACACCGATTATGAAATCGACCTATACTCTTGCCAGTATTCGAATAAAAACATATTTTTATTTAGCGGCATAATGCATTTATTTTCTGACAGAATTGAATTCAAGCCAAAACACGATAAAAAAATGACCTTTTACATAGAAAATATTGTGGAAATTCAAGCGATTTTGGGTCAAACTCTACAATTTACCATGTGTGATGGCATGATATACGAAACAAAATCAAAGCAAATTTATTGTGCAATTAAATATGTACATATAATAAATTTAATAAAATTAGGAGGTGGCATAAATGGACTTTTCAGCATCTAATACAGTCTTATGGAATTCAATGATACAATTTGGAATTTTGGGCGGAAGCATCTTACTTGCCAACACTTTAAGAAGAAAAATACCATTTATGAGGCAGCTTTTAATGCCCACCGCTATGATCGCCGGATTTTTGTTGCTGCTGCTGCGTCACACAGGAATTATTAATGTCGATAAATCATTTATGGAAATGATTACTTATCATAGTATTGCAATCGGTTTCATAGCCCTGACTCTTCGTACCCCTGACAGAAAAGATAAGGTACTAAAGAAGAACGAAAATCTCGATATTGTTAGAAGCGGTATGCTGGTAATCAGTACATACCTTCTCCAGGCCATTATTGGCACAATAGTCATTCTTATCGTAGCCTATACATTCCATCCGGATATGTTTAAATCAGCCGGGCTATTACTCCCGCTGGGTTTTGGACAGGGACCGGGGCAGGCAACCAATATTGGTAATGTATATGAGTCCACCTTTGGCTTTGCAGGTGGAAAATCATTCGGCGTACTTGTCGCTACGATCGGTCTGTTATGGGCATGCATTGGCGGAGTTACTTATTTAAATATAGCAGTACGCAAAAAAAGCAGTGTTCATTTAAAAGACAGACCTATACATGATGAAGTACATGAGCCTGTAGCTGATGAGGGTGAGATTCCACTTACAGAAGCAATTGATAAATTTACTATCCAAGTATCTTTTGTGCTGATGCTTTATTTAGTCACATACCTACTATCCTGGCTGCTAAGCAAATGTTTGGCACCACTTAGTATTGGTAATGTCCTGGTTCCTCTTATTTGGGGCTTCAACTTCTTATTTGGCGTCATTATAGCACTTATATTTAAAGCTGTTCTACGCGCTCTTAGAAAAACAAAACTTATGACCAGACAATATACGAACAATTATATGCTTAATAGAATTGCCGGGTTAGCTTTCGACTTCATGATTGCTTCAAGCATTGCAATTATAGATTTTGTTGATATGAAGTCATTATGGATTCCTTTATTACTTTTGACAACAATCGGCGGCATACTGACAATGCTCTATTTAAACTATGCTTCAAAACGGCTTTATCCCGATTATAAAAGCGAAGGTCTTCTATCTATGTATGGCATGCTCACAGGTACGGTAAGCAACGGTATTATGCTACTGCGAGAAATTGATCCAAAATTTAAAACTCCGGCAGCCAATAACTTAGTTATGAGTCAACCTATTTCCATTATATTAGGTTTTCCATTGCTGCTTTTGATCGGCCTTGCTCCTAAGTCGGATAAAATGCTTTTTATTGTTTTAATAATCTGTGTCATTTATTTCTTTATTCTAAATATATTATTGTTTAGACGCAGAAAAAAATCATCATAAAAAATTCTCAGAAATACAAAATGCCGTTTCGTTGATACGAAACGGCTATTTTAATTTTAATAATGAACTCTAAAATTACATTACCGCGTTCAGTTTCTTTTGCATAGCGCTTTTTTTTCTATTAGCTGCATTTTTATGAATAACACCTTTGGTTACAGCTGTATCAAAACATTTGACAGCTTCTGTGAATATCTGCGATGATAATGTTTTATCATCACCTTCTAAAGCAGCATTAAATTTTTTTTCTATTGTTTTCAGCCCTGTTTTAACGCTTTTATTTTTTACTCTATTTCTTTCGCCAATCTCGGCTCTCTTAGCAGATGATTTAATATTAGCCATTTCCTTCACCCCCTTGATCGTTCAATTCTTTCATAAAATTAATGCACAAGTATATTAACAGACAATGAAGTAAATTGCAAGAGAAATTTTGGCAATATATATCAGTCATCATAATTTTTTATGGTTCATATACATTAATATTAATATTTTAATTGAGGTATTATTGCTTGTTATGAATAAAAAGAATTTTATCATTACCATGACATTTTTATTTGCTTTTCTGCTTATTCAAACCATCTTTGTACAAGGCTTCAAAAATGCAAGCGATGATGAAAAAAATTCTCTGTTACAAAGTTATCTGATACGGATTGTGAATAAATGCTCAGCTTCTACAATAAACGAAAGCGAAAATGAAGAATATTATTCAAATATTTCTAAAGTATTTACCTCAGATAGCATACCGTTTTCAATAGCAAGTAATAATGATGACGACGAAGAAAATACCTCCTTTGCCTATACACCAGTCACTTCCAAGCCGTTAAACACAGAAATAGAGGATATAGATATGCCCGATGACCCTGTTGTGTTAATTTATCACACACATGCTACTGAAAGCTATACTGCTACAGACAACACTCCCATTGTGTATTCTTCAAACGCACGTTCAAAAGACAAAACAACCAATATGGTGGCAATAGGAGATATTGTATGTCAGATATTAGAAAAAGATTACGGAATAAAGACAGTTCATGACACAGCACTGCATGATTATCCGAGTTACAACGATTCTTATAATAATTCCTTGAAAAATATTAATAAATATATGGCAAAATATCCTTCTATTGAGTATGTTTTCGATCTTCATAGAGATGGTCTTAATGACACCGAAACTGCACAAAAAAAATACAAGGCAACGATAAACGGAACATCATGTACAAAAATCATGATTGTTGTTGGCCTTAATCATGAAAATAGTAATAAAAATGTAAATTTTGCAAAAACTTTTAAAAGTACGATGGATAAATTATATCCGGGTATTATGCTAAACATAGTTTATAGGGAAACGAGTAGGTTTAATCAATTTACCTGCCCCAATGCACTTTTGTTTGAAATTGGAAGTAATTTATCTACTTTTGAAGAGGCCAGAGTAAGCGCGGAATATCTCGCACGAACAATGGCAGAAGTGATTTATCAAGACATGAAAAATAAGAATTAGTTAAGAATATGAGAAACAGATTTTTTATTATCCTGAGCATTTTAATAATAATGACTCTTTCTGTTTGCGCTTTAAATACTATATCACGCGCCAACACTAAGTTCTTGAATTCGCAATATGATACTTTTTTAGGCATTCGTATTAGTAAAGATACGATAAGTATTCATTTCGCAGATAAAGAGCTGCAATTTAATAATATATTCTCCGATTTATATCAAAAACAATAAAAAGCAAATATCATAAATATATTTTATAATGCAAACGCTATATTCTTATAGTATAATATATATAAAAATGGTGTTAAGATATATTTTATAAATTATATCAGTATCATTAATTGATATAATGCAGCTTAATAAAAACCCGTTTAATTTCACAAAATATTACATTCATACTTATATCAGCAAAAACTATCAAATATATCTTCAAAGGAGGTAATATTTTGAACGAACCATCAGCTTGGCTATTTGTCTGGATCACAATTATCATACTAATGGGCGTAATCGAAGCCCTTACAACAGGTATTGTAACGATTTGGTTTATGGCAGGTGCATTGCTTGCTTTAATTTGTCAGCTAATACATTTACCTGTTTGGATACAAATACTGGTCTTTATCGTAAGCTCTCTTCTTTTATTAATTTTTACACGACCTTTAGTAAAAAGGTATATAGATACGAAGAAGATATCCACAAATGCAGACAGCCTTATTAATCAAATCGGCATTGTAACAAAATCTATAACTCCGTTTAACGCCGGTCAAGTGAAAGTAAAAGGTCAAATATGGACAGCTATGAGTATAAATGATCAAGAAAATCTAAATATTGATGAAGAAGTACTCATTATGAAGATTGAAGGAGTAAAACTCATCGTTAAAAAAATAAACAAGGAGGATAGCTCATGTCAGCAATAATCATCATTGCCGTTATTATATTTATATTGATAATACCAAATATAAGAATTGTTCCGCAAGCGAATGCATATGTAATCGAAAGATTAGGCGCCTATATTACAACCTGGAATGTTGGTCTTCATGTTAAAATTCCTTTTATTGACAGAGTAGCAAGCAAAGTATCTCTAAAAGAAAAGGTTATAGATTACCCCCCTCAACCTGTAATAACCAAAGATAATGTAACAATGCAAATAGATACGGTTGTATATTACCAGATCACCGATCCGCGTCTATATACCTATGGTGTCGAACGACCGATGAGCGCAATAGAGAACTTAACCGCGACAACACTGCGAAATATCATCGGGGATATGGAATTAGATGAGACACTTACAAGCAGGGATAATATCAATGCTAAAATGCGTTCCATACTGGACGAAGCTACTGACCCGTGGGGTATTAGAGTTATCAGAGTAGAAGTTAAAAATATTATGCCGCCACCTGATATTCAAAATGCAATGGAAAAACAAATGCGTGCAGAACGCGAAAGACGCGAAAGCATTCTAAGAGCCGAAGGTGAAAAGCGCTCAGCCATACTCATGGCCGAAGGCGAAAAACAATCGACCATTCTAAGAGCCGAAGCAAAAAAAGAAGCACAAATTAGAGAAGCCGAAGGTGAAGCAGAAGCTATTTTAAAAGTACAGACTGCAATCGCGGAAGGGTTAAAGCGTATCAAGGAAGTTAATCCGACCAAAGAAGTACTGACGATTAAAAGTATTGAAGCAATGAAAGATATTGCGAACGGAAATGCCACTAAAATTATTATCCCCTCAGAAATGCAATCTATTGCAGGCCTTGCAAGCACGATTACTGAAATTATGAAAGATAAATAATCAAAACCAGTTTAATTTTAAAAGGATTGCCTTATTGGCAATCTTTTTTATATACATAAAATGATAATTTTTTTATTCCTCTGTTGATATGATTCTTATTGAGGTGACGGCATTTGAAAAAAATTTATCAATATAGAAAAATTATTTTTTTTATTTTAATCATTTTTTTTATAATATTGATCTCCATATTTTTACATATATCAAACAGAGAATTATATACAAATAAAAAACATTGTTTTACTGTTATGCTTACAAATGACTGGATTTACCTTACAAAACACCAAATGAATCTTTATTACCAAAATGATGTTCATTATAATTCAACTTCATCAAATGATTTTCATATTATATTTACTGCATTAAAATACAGAGAAAATTATGCCCAAAAAAACAATGTCCCGAATCCCAGTATTATTATCCTTTATAGTAATACTTTGTTGGATCCAAGTGACTTGGTAGATTCAACATCAAAAGAATTAGTAGAAACAGGTAATTTTACATATGACGGCGGAAATGAGTTGTCTCCCATTGGTTCGTTGGATTGGCAGAGCCGTTATATTTCAGCAGAAATAAACTCTCTCATTGTACTTCAGGATTATTATGCGGTCAACTATAATGAGAAAACTTATCTCATTATTGCTACTTCGTTTAATAATGAAAATTTATATGAAATATATGATTTACTTGAAACGATCGATTTCTATAAATAACTTATTTATTGTAATAAGGCGTGTATTCAATTGCTTTTAAAATGGCGGCTTGCATATTCATGCTGCTCGCTATATCTTTCGCAGCGATTTCCATTGCTGTCCCATGATCGACAGATGTCCGTAAAAACGGTAATTTATTTGTAATCGCAACTGTATGCTCGAAATTCAACGTTTTTGCTGCAATACGACCTTGGTCATGATATAGTGCAAGCACTGCATCATATCTGCCACAATGAGCCAGATGGAAAACCGCATCTGAAGGTATTGGGCCGGTAACACTATAACCTTCTGCTCTGAGTATTCCAACTGCCGGAATTATGTATCTTAATTCTTCATCACCGAATAATCCGTTCTCGCCGCTATGCGGATTTAATCCGGCTATAGCGAGTATTGGATTTTCACGGCCATATTGTTCAAGCACGGGTATGCATTCTTTTACCCCGGATACTATATTCTTAACGCTAATGGTATTAATTGCCTGCTTAATTGACATATGGCTTGATAAAAAAAATATTTTAAGTCCATCTGTATCAAACATCGTTAAAGGATTACTCACCTTTGTCAGTGCTCCGAAAATTTCCGTTTGGCCTACGTAGTCGATACCGCTTTTGTTCAAAGCTTCTTTATTGACTGGCGCCGTAGCTATGCTGTCTATTTGCCCTTTTTGAGCTAAATCAACCGATTTTTTGATATATTCATATGCCGCTCTTCCACAGAAGGGATCCACTTTTCCAAAAGCAAAATCATCCGGAATATTCTCTAAATCAATTAAGTTCAGGATATGCTTTTTATATTCTCCTTCTGAAGGTTGTGCAATACAGTTAATTTCAATATTTAAATGGTATAAATCTATAATGCATTGCAACACTGTTTTATCTCCGATAACAACAATATCCGCAAGGCTGTCTATGTTGCTTCCCAGCAGAGCTTTTAACACTATTTCGGGCCCTATCCCCGCTGGATCACCGATTGTTACGCCTATAACAGGGCGCTTATTAATATACATCCTCAGCTATCCTTTTATTTAAATAGTCAATACATTTTAAGATGCTGTCTTCCTCACCGTTATGCCCATTTTTCATAACAAAATGAATCTTATCAAATTCACCGCCTATAACTTTGCAGTGGGCTACGCTAGGTATTATTTCATCAAAAGCAGCCATTCCAACAGCATTAAATTTCTCTAAAAGCGCTATTGCCGTTTCTTCTCCTGTTGAAAAAATACCTTTAAAAGATTGATTATACGATAAAAGTATATATGCAATTTCCGCTATTGAAGAATTGATTAATCCCAAAACATCTTCTTTGATTTTACTGTTTTTAGGAAATTTAATTCTTTTTTCTTTTATGACTCCGTCTGTAATCAAGGCATAAGTGGTATATTCTGCATATTTTTTACTATTTGCGATTGTTTGTATGCTTTGAACACAACGTTTTATTTCTTCTTTTCGCATCTGAACATCAATAATAAGTTTTTTTGTATTAATATACAGACAACAAACGTCGCTTCGCTGAAATAGTTTATTTGTTTGTTCATAAGTTAGATCTGTAACACTGCCAACAACAGTTAAAATTTTTGATTTTGATACCGTAGTTAATTTGCCGATTACACAAGTCGTTAATTCTCCGCCATCCATACAAATAAATTTAATTTTTAAATTTATTATTGCTTGTGCAATAGTTTCAATATCTTGCTGGCTCTGTGCATCAAAAATAATGACATTTGCACCGTTATCGATGATTTGTTTAATATTTTCCCCTAATTCTTCTGTTCCTTTTCGAACACTGTTGATATATATATTTTGAGAAATAAGTATATCTGATGTAAAATATTCCGAGATATAGATTCCACCGGCTTCAATATCATCAGGTTTATATTTCATACTTGTTCCATTTTTAAATATCTGACCGCCGATCACTGTAATATGATTTTTCGGACTTGCCGCTACAACAATTCCAACACATGCTTCCCCCATTGCATCTAACATCGCTTCACATTCTACCGTTACATTTCCCTCTAACATATAATCTACACGCTTTGAAACAGGTATAATGTTATTATTAAGCAATCCTACTGTTTTGTTATAGATAGTATTGTAAGCTTCCGCATCATCTTGCAATCTGCTGTTCGTGGCACATACGACCACATCAAAATTATCTAATGTATTATTTGTAAATTGGGCATTGGAAAACGCTACGCAACTGCTGATCCCTTTTTGTTCAATCAATGAAGCATTAATACATGCGCCTTGAAGATTATCGGTTATAGATGCATATTTTGGCATATAAAAATCCCCTTAAAAAATGTTTATCACATTATATATTTTACTACATGACATATGTAATTTCAAAGAACAAATTATAAAATATGCCTATTATATATGGATTTTTAATAAAAAAATTATATAATAATTATATTTAGTGCAATTTTGCCACTGGATTTTGTTTGTCAATTACTATTTACACGTAGGAGTATATATGAATATCATTATTATTGGAGATGGTAAAGTAGGCAGCACACTTGCAAAGGTTTTATCTAAAGAAGGAAATGATGTCACAATTATAGATAAAAATGAAAATGTTTTAAATCAAAACAGTGAAGATTTAGAAGTTATCTTTGTTGAGGGCAGCGGACTCAATATAAAAACTTTGCATGAGGCTGATGTAATGCATTCCGACTTAGTTATCGCTGTTACAAATCAAGATGAAATTAACATGATATGCTGCTTATATGCCAAACGCATGGGCGCTAAGTATACCATCGCACGTATCCGGGACCCGGAGCACTCCAAAGAAGTGAATGCACTTATGGAAGAACTTGGTCTTGACCAAACTATTAACCCGGAATATGCTGCCGCAGTGCATATATCCAGATTACTTCTATGGCCGAATGTGTCAAATATTGAACTTTTTGCAGATAACAGAGTCATTCTCACCAAATATAAAATAGATGATAAATCTCCTCTAATCGGCAGATCATTAAATAAAATAACTGATTTTAATGAAGCGAGCATTCTGGTCGCCGCAATTGAACGTGAAAATCAAACCTTGATTCCAAAAGGAGATTTTACGTTTAAAAAAGACGATTATATTTTTATTATCGGCGAGGCCAATTCGGTCAATACATTTTTGCAGCAGAAAAACAAACACTATAACAGACTCAAAGATGTGATGATCATCGGAGGTGGACGAATATCGATTTATTTGACACAAATACTTCTGCAAACAAAAATAAAAGTAAAAATAATAGAGCAGAATCCTGAAAAATGTGTTAAATTAAGCCAGCTTTTCCCAGATGCTATGATCATTAACGGCGATGGCACTGATTATGATTTTTTAGAATTTGAAGATATGAGATCCTCCGGTGCATTCATTGCTTTAATGGGGCATGATGAAGCCAACATCATCTCTTCTCTTATTGCAAAAAAATCAGGTGCTGAAAAAACGATAGCAAAGGTTACACGAATAAAAGGATTGGATATCATTGAAGAAATCGGTATTGACAGCATTATCAGCCCCAAGCTCATTACTGCGAACCATATTCTACGTTATGCAAGGAATTTCAAAATGAAAGAAGATCCTTCCATTAATCAGCTTTATATGATGAATGAGAATAACATGCAAGCTTTAGAATTCGCCGTTGAACATGACTATGATTTTTTAAATATTCCTTTAAAAAATCTAAAAATTAAAGATAATGTTTTAATAGCTGTTATTGCCAGAGATAATAGAATTATCATTCCAAGAGGAGATGATTATATCAAGTTAAACGACAGCATTATTGTGATAACTTCACAACCACATATGACCAACTTAACCGAAATATTATAAGATGGAGTTACTTGTTTAATGAATATACGAGCAATAAGAAAAGTTTTAGGTTTTGTGCTGTGTGTTGAAGCTATTTTTATGATCCCTTCTACAATAATAGCTTTCGTAAATAAACAGGCAGATTTTATCCCTTTTTTAATTATCTCTTTTGTTATGTTTTTTTTGGGCTTACCATTTGTGATTCAAGAAATTAAAGAAAAAAGATTTTACGTCAAAGATGGATTTACAGCGGTCGCTCTGGCGTGGATCATAATGTGCCTCGCAGGAGCCTTACCGTTTTACTTCAGCGGAGCCATTCCATCCTTCATAAATAGTGTTTTCGAATCTGTATCCGGCTTTACAACAACAGGCGCTTCTATCCTTACAGAAATTGAATCTCTGCCGAAAGGCATTCTTTTTTGGCGAAGTATGACGCATTGGCTGGGTGGTATGGGGGTTTTGGTGCTGGCGCTTGCTATTTTGCCATCCATAGGCGGAAGCGGAATACATCTCATGAAAGCCGAGAGCACCGGGCCTTCACCTTCAAAGCTTGTACCCAGCCTGCGAAAAACGGCTTTGATATTATATACTATTTATACAACACTCACCATATTACAGGTGGTTTGTTTAAAAATCGCAGGTATGAGTTTATATGATGCTGTGCTCCACGCAATGAGCACAGCTGGCACAGGCGGCTTTTCAAACAAAAACTTGAGCATAGGCTCCTATAATTCTGTTCCGATTGAAACAATTATTACTGTGTTCATGTTTCTTTTTGGCGTGAATTTTACTGTTTATTTCACAATACTTACAAAAAATATTTCACAAGCTTTTAAATCCGAAGAATTACGCGTGTATATAAGCATTATGCTAATCTCTATTATTTTAATTGCAATCAATACACTCAGCTATTATGACAATAATATGCTTGTCTCACTGCGCTATTCATCTTTTCAAGCATCTTCCATTATGACGACAACAGGTTTTTCGTCAACAGATTTTAATCTTTGGCCCACTTTCAGCAAATCTATTTTATTGCTTTTGATGTTAGTCGGTAGCTGTGCTTCATCTACAGGCGGCGGAATCAAAGTTGTCCGTATTATTATTATGTTTAAATCCATGCGTATTTCGCTTAAAAAAATCACTCATCCAAATATCGTAAAAAGCGTTTCTCTCGATAATCACTCAATAAATAACGCTACGGTAAACAATGTTCTGATTTTTCTTTTGCTTTATATTACAATTGGCATTATTGCTACGATTATCATTTCGTTTGAAAATCTCGATTTTACAACAACCATATCTTCGGTTATTGCCTCCATAGGCAATATAGGCCCGGGTCTTGAACTGGTGGGCCCCGTAGGCAATTACTCTATATTTTCTTCATTCAGTAAAATGATATTATCTTTATGCATGCTCATCGGAAGGCTGGAAATATTGCCTATTATATTTTTATTTGCCCCTAAAAAAGGAGTTATCACTAAATTATAATTTTATTGTAGTATAATAGGTATAATTAAATCTATAAAGGAGTATGCAATGGATACAGATATTAGTAAACTTCAGCAAATTATTGATGGTTCTGATAATATTGTCTTTTTCGGAGGCGCAGGTGTTTCTGTCGAAAGCGGGATTCCTGATTTTCGAAGTGAGCACGGTATTTATAATCAAAGCTATGAATACCCGGCAGAAGAAATCCTGAGCCATGAATTTTTTTATACGCATACTGAGTATTTTTATCAATTCAACAGAGAAAAAATATATAAACTTGACGCATTACCCAACCAAGCACATAAAAAACTTGCTCAACTTGAACAAGCCGGCAAAGTCAGTGCAGTCATCACACAAAATATTGACGGCCTTCATCAGGCAGCTGGCAGCAAAAATGTATTTGAACTACATGGCAGCATCCACCGCAATTTTTGCTTGAATTGCCATAAAGAATATTCCGCGCAGTATATATATGAAAACAAGGGGATACCAAAATGCACATGCGGCGGAATAATCAAACCGGATATTGTGCTATATGGCGAAACGCTGAATTCTTATGTGCTGCAAAAATCGATGGAATATATATCGAATGCAGATGTGCTTATTATCGGCGGCACCAGTTTATCTGTCTATCCCGCAGCCGGCATGGTTGATGCCTATAAAAAAAATAAATTGGTATTGATCAATAAAACCCCCACACAGCGTGATCATATTGCAGATTATATTTTTTATGGCAGTATAGGAGAAATTTTTTCACGAATTACATGTTAAACAAATACTCTTTTAAAAAAAGTTTACAAATGCTATAATATTTATTTAATTTTACAAAATATACTTAAATCCGGAGGAAATATGCATCAGGCAGATAAAGTTAAAAATATTGTTTTATGTGGTTTATTTGCAGCTTTAACAATAGTTGCAACCTATATTCATATACCCATAGCACCTTCAAGCGGCGGGCTTATACATCTCGGGAGTGTAATTTTATTTGTCGCCGCCTATATTCTTCTGCCCCCTTATGCAGCAATCAGTGTTGCACTGGGTATGACAATATTTGACCTTTTATCGGGTTGGGCTGCATGGGCTCCGTTTACTTTTGTGATACGTTTCGTACAGGTTATGATATTGTCATCATTAATCCATAATAAGAAAAAAAATTATTTTGTAATCATCGGCGCATACATATTATGCAGTCTCTGGGAGATGGCGGGTTACTATGCCGCAGAAGCGATTATTGTCGGGAACTGGCTGGTTCCGATTGCTTCTATGCCTTCGGAGATTTTACATGATATTATAGGAATCGTGTTCGGCTTGCCGTTGGCTCTTCTGGCACAAAAAGCTATTAAAAAGGCGGAAATTTAAATTAAATCATATGAATGATAAAAAAATTATTTTAGCCTCCGCATCCCCCAGACGAAAGCAGCTTATGGAGATGCTTGGTTTAGATTTTGAAATTTTAAAACCTGTTACTAATGAACAGTTTGATAATCTCTTATGCATAGATGAAAATATAAAAAATATTACTTATAAAAAGGCTTGTTCTATTATTGATAAATATTCGATATTAAATGCTTTGATTATTGCAGCCGATACGGTTGTTATTCATGGCGGCACCGTACTTACAAAGCCAAAAGATGATATTGAGGCTTTTAATATGCTGCAAAAATTATCATCTCAGACACATGAAGTACTTACAGGCGTGTATGTTCTTGATACATTGTCAGGCAAAGCTATTTATAAAAGTAAAAAGACCAAAGTTACGTTTAAAAACATAACACAAGCAGAGATTTCTGCCTATATTGCATCGGGCGAGCCTTTTGACAAAGCCGGTGCTTACGGTATACAAGGACTCGGAAGTGTTTTTATAAACAGAATCGAAGGATGTTTTTACAATGTTGTCGGACTGCCAATAAGTTTGTTATACGATTTATTAAAAGAATTTGATATCTATATTTTATAACTAAAAAAGCTGTTTAAAGAATTCTTTAAAACAGCCTTTTTATTATACTTTATTTATTCTATCCCAGAACGCTTTGCCAATCTCATGTACTTCTTCTCCTGCAAGAGTGTCATAATTTTTCAGGGCTTTTTTCTGTACACTGTTTAATTTTTTTGGTACTTCCAACTTTACCGTAACAAACATATCACCTTTTCCAAATCCTCGAAGAGAAGTAACTCCCTTGCCTTTGATCCTGAATTTTTGATTTGGCTGGGTGCCTTCAGGAATTTTCAGCTTTACTTTGCCATATAATGTCGGAACCATTAAGTCATATCCCAATGCGGCTTGTGCATAAGTAATAGGCACTTCCAAATATATGTCTTTACCGTCTCTTTCATAATATTCATGAGGCTTAACAGTAATATAAATATACACGTCCCCGTTCTCGGCTCCGCGTTCTCCGGCTTCGCCTTCTCCCCTTAATGGTAGCACTGTGTCATTATCGACACCTGCCGGAATATTAATTGTCAGTGTTTTTGTTCTTCTTTCAAATCCGGTACCTTTGCATGTAGGACACGGTTTTTCGACAATGCTTCCTGTGCCGCCGCACATCTCACAAGTCTTTACACTCTGAAACGCGCCAAATGGTGTTTGCTGGACATTTTTCACTTGCCCGGTGCCGCCACACATACTGCATGTTTTTCTGCTGCTTCCTTTTGCAGCTCCGCTGCCGCCACATTCAGAACACTTTTCATTTCTTGTAATTTTAACAGTTTTTTCACAGCCAAACGCCGCTTCTTCAAAACTTATCCTTAAATTGACTCTTATGTCTCTGCCTTTTTTAGGTCCGCGTCTGCCCCCTGTGTTGAACCCACCAAAGCTTCCGAATATGTCAAATATATCTTCAAAACCGCCAAATCCCGTACCACTGAAACCTCCGCCGCCAAAACCGCCGGTATTTGGATTTACTCCATCGTGACCATATTGATCATAGGCCGCCCGTTTTTTTTCATCACTTAATATTTCATATGCTTCGCCGGCCTCTTTAAATTTTTCTTCGGCAGCTTTATCCCCGGGATTTTTGTCCGGATGATATTCCAATGCTTTTTTCCTGTATGCTTTTTTTATTTCTTCTGCAGTTGCACTTTTGTTTACACCCAAAACCTCATAATAATCCCTTTTACTCATCGTGCCCTCCTTTGAATGTTTCTATATAAAATTAAAATAAATTCTAAAATTAAACTGCAAATAGAAAGCCTTTTTAAAGGCTTTCTATTTTGCTTTTTATAGAGAAAAATTTATTTGTCATCATCGACTACTTCATAATCAGCATCGACAACATCGTCATCAGCTGATTTTTCGGCGTCAGCCTCATCTGCGGCTCCTTGCGCTCCTGCTTGTGCCTGTTCTGTTTGCTGATACATTTTTTGCGCAATTGGATAGAAAGCTTCACTGAGTTCTTCTGTTGCTTTTTTAATTGCTTCTATATCACTTGACTCCATAATATTTTTCAGAGCCGCAATTTTTTCTTCAATAGATTGTTTTTCGCTTTCGCTTACTTTATCGGCAAGATCTTTCAACGCTTTTTCTGTTTGATAAATTATTGAATCCGCATTATTTTTTACGTCAATTTCTTCTTGCTTTTTCTTATCGTCTTCAGCAAAGCGTTCTGCTTCTTTCACCGCTTTATCTATTTCTTCTTTACTCATATTCGAGCTTGATTGAATAACTACATTTTGACTCTTGCCTGTTCCGAGGTCCTTTGCTGAAACATTTACTATGCCGTTCGCATCAATGTCAAACGTAACTTCAATTTGTGGCACGCCTCTCGGAGCCGGAGGGATACCCGTCAGTTGGAAACGACCCAGGGTCTTATTGGCACCGGCCATACTTCGCTCACCTTGGAGCACATGGATATCAACGGCTGTCTGACTGTCTGCCGCAGTTGAGAATACTTGGCTTTTCTTTGTTGGTATTGTTGTATTTCTCTCGATTAGCTTTGTAAATACACCACCCAACGTTTCAATTCCAAGTGAAAGCGGTGTTACATCTAACAGTAAAACATCCGTTACATCCCCAGCTAAAACCCCGCCTTGGATTGCCGCCCCCAAAGCAACGCATTCATCAGGATTGATGCCTTTATAGGCATCTTTACCCGTAATACGTTTTACGGCTTCTTGAACGGCAGGTATTCTCGTCGATCCACCGACTAAGATAACTTTATCTATTTCCGATGTTTTTAATCCCGCATCTTCAATTGCCAATTTTACTGGCTGCACTGTTTTATCAACCAAATCATGTGTCAGTTCTTCAAATTTTGCTCTTGAAATTGTCATGTCCAAGTGTCTCGGGCCTTCTGCGGTTGCTGTAATAAACGGCAGATTCACGTTTGCTGTTGTGATGGATGAGAGTTCTATTTTTGCTTTTTCAGCTGCTTCCTTCAATCTTTGAAGTGCCATTTTATCGCTTCTCAAGTCAATGCTGTTTTCTTTTTTGAATTCTTCTGCCATATAGTTGATTAATCTTTCATCGAAATCATCGCCGCCTAGTCTGTTGTTACCGTTTGTCGCCAAAACTTCAAACACGCCGTCTCCAAGCTCCAATATGCTTACGTCGAATGTGCCGCCACCCAAATCATATACCATAATTTTCTGGTTACCTTCGCGCTCAAGCCCATAAGCTAATGCAGCCGCAGTGGGTTCGTTAATAATTCTCAGTACTTCAAGCCCTGCGATTTTGCCGGCATCTTTTGTTGCTTGCCTTTGACTATCGGAAAAATATGCCGGTACTGTAATAACGGCTTTCGTTACTTTTTCACCTAAATAGCTTTCTGCATCTACTTTTAGTTTTTGTAATATCATTGCGGAAATTTCTTGCGGTGTATATGATTTGTTATCAATCTTTACCGTATAGTCACTGCCCATATGTCTTTTGATGGAAACAATGGTCCTGTCAGGATTTGTAACTGCCTGACGCCTTGCTGTTTGCCCAACCAGTCTTTCGCCATTCTTTGTAAAAGCGACAACAGATGGGGTTGTCCTTGCTCCTTCAGAATTTGGTATAATTACAGGTTCGCCGCCTTCGAGTACTGCCACACATGAATTCGTCGTACCTAAGTCAATTCCTATTATTTTTTCTTTACTCATATTTTAATCTCCTTTTCTATTTTCTGATTTTATCTATAGTTTGTTTACTTTAACCATAGCGGGTCTTATAATCCTGTCTTTTAACATGTACCCGTTTTGAAGCACCATAAGAACTGTGTTATCATCTTTTTCTTCATTGCACTCCGTTATAACTGCATGATGGAATTGCGGGTCAAAAGCTTTGTTTTCTGCTTCAATTATCGTAAGACCTTCCGAACTCAGTAATTCCATAAGTTGAGAATATACCATTCTCATTCCTTCAACAAACGCACCGGTCTGCTCGTTTTCGCTTGTCAGTGCTCGTTCAAAGTTATCTACGATAGGTAACAGTTTTGCAAAAATTTCCTCTAAAGATCTTGTGTAAATATCACTTTTTTCTTTTTCTGACCTTTTTTTATAGTTGTCAAAATCCGCTCTTAGTCGTAAGTACTTATCATATAATTCTTTTTTTTCATTTTCAATTTTTAAAAGTTTTTCATCTTCTTTTTTAACTTTGGATTCTTTTTTATGCAATTTACTTGTTTCTTTATTGCCTTCGTTGCATTCATTTTCATTTAATTGCATTTCTTTTTCATAATTTTCGCCTTTTTCCATTTAACACATATGCGCTTATTACATAATATTCTTAATAATTTGCGCATTCAGCTCCTCTCTTAAAAAGTTTAGCACCGATACTACATAGTCATAATTCATTCTGGTCGGTCCCACAACTCCAAATGTCCCTATCGGCTTTCCATTTATCTTATAAGTTGCAGTAATCAAACTGCAATCCTTAAAAGCCTGAACAGTATTTTCCTCACCGATTTGAATATTTAAATCTTTTGTATTTTCTTCTAATATGTTGGCGAGGATATTTTGTTGATTCAAAGTTTCAATAAAACGTTTTGCCCGATCAATATCAAAAAACTCAGGAAAGTTGAATATCTTATCCATTCCGTCTGCATAAACTTTTTGTATGTCTTGCTCTATGAGTACTTCCCTCAGCAACGGAATTATTTCTTCTAAAAGCTTTATTTCTTCAAGCGACAGTGAATCCATTTTTTCAACAATATGATTATTTAATTCACTGAGTGAGATATCTTTTAAACAAATATTTAAAACATTATTAATTTTTTCAAGTTGCTCATCCGTTGCATCATGTTGAAGCGTAATATTATAGTTTCTGACAATTTTTTCTTTTGTCACGATAACCATAAGTATCCTTTTCTCATCAATCGGAATAAGCCTGATATATTTACAATTCAAATATTTTGTCTGAGGTGTCATTCCAAAAGACGTATAGTTTGTAATGCTTGATAAAAGCTGCGCCGTATATTCGATTATTTTTGAAAATTCATTAATATATCTATTGTACGCCGACTTTATTTCATCCTGTAAAATATTACCTAAATCAATAATTCTCATCAATTGATCTACATAAAGTCTGTAAGCTTTTTCCGACGGCACTCTTCCTGCCGATGTGTGCGGCTGAAACAAATACCCCATTTCTTCCAAGTCCGCCATTTCGTTTCTGATTGTAGCGGGGCTCATATTCATGGTAGGATTTTTGGACAAAGTACGAGAACCCACAGGTTCTGCTGTTTTTATATATTCTTTTACAATAGCATCTAATATTTTTAGTTTCCTTTCATCTAATGCCATGTACTTCACCCCTTGTAGTTTTGTTAGCACTCTATTGCTTTGAGTGCTAACACAATTATAACATAACATCAATTACAAAATTTGTCAATAATATTTTTACATTATTTAGAAATAAATTCCATCATCGTAATATTTGCAAAGTTTTTTCCTTCTGCGCTTAAATATGCATTGCTGCTGTCCACTATCAAAAGCTCCGATTCGCTTAAATAATTTACTTCTTTACTATATTTTATTAAAAAGTCTTCCCCAAATCGCCTCTTGAATTCACCATATTCAATGCCATCTGCTTTCCGAAGTGCCATAATGATAAATTCTTCTTCCTGTTTTGCTTTATCAAGTTGTTCGATATCTTCAATCGCGCTGTTGTTTGTGTCAATTTCTTGCAGATACTCTTCCATATCTGATGTATTATAAAACCTGGCATTATCTTTATAAGAATGTGCGGCAAGCCCAAAGCCGATATATTCTTTTGTATCCCAGTAATTTAAATTGTGCCTGCATTCATAGCCTTCTTTCGCATAGTTGGATAATTCATATTGCTTGTATCCATAATGCTCCAGCATTTGGCAAGCAAGGCTATACATTTGCCTATCTTCATAATCCGCATCTCCAATGTCGATGCCTTCATCCATATATTGTTCATAAAGCGGAGTATCTTCTTCTACCTTTAACGAGTAGCATGACACATGTTCACAGCCTGTTTGAATAACATAACGGACACTCTCTCTAAATTCATTGATATCTTGATTATAAAAACCAAAAATCAAATCAATGTTGATATTCGCAAACCCCGCCTCTCTCGCTGCCTGAAATGTATTTTCAAAATCAAGCAAGCTATGTTGCCTTCCTATTTGTTTTAACATATCGTCACTTGCCGATTGGAGCCCTATGCTGAGCCTGTTAATACCCGCTTTCTTATATCTTATAAAATCTTCTCTGCCGCTGCGGCAGCAAGGATTAACTTCCATACTTATTTCAGCATTCACATCCACTTCAAATGTATCAAAGATGACTTTCATTAATTTTTCGATATATTCAACTTCTACAAAGTTCGGTGTGCCGCCTCCGATAAATACCGTATCGATCGTATATTCTTCATAAAGAATTGTTTTATATGCTTTAATTTCTTTATATAGAGCGGAAAAATACGGAGCTATATTTTTGTGATCATTCTCAAAAGATACGAAGTCGCAATAAAGACATTTTTTTTTGCAAAAAGGTATGTGAACATAAAGAGATATTTTTTTCATTCGTCTAATTTAAGAACCGACAAAAAAGCTTCCTGAGGCACTTGAACCTTTCCAATTTGTCGCATTTTCTTTTTACCTTCTTTTTGTTTTTCTAAAAGTTTCCTTTTTCTGCTGATATCACCGCCATAGCACTTCGACAACACATCTTTTCTCATGGCTTTCACTGTCTCGCGTGCTATGATTTTCCCCCCGATTGCAGCCTGAATAGGTATTTCAAACATTTGACGCGGTATTTCATTTTTCAGTTTTTCGGCAATCTTTCTTCCTCTCTCATATGCTTTTTCCTTATGCACAATAAATGAAAGGGCATCTACAATTTCACCGTTTAGTAATATATCAAGCTTTACAAGGTCACTTTTCCTATAATTTTTTATTTGATAATCTAAAGACGCATACCCTTTTGTTCGAGATTTTAAGGCATCAAAAAAATCATATATGATTTCGTTGAGGGGCAACTCATAATCAAGCACGACGCGTGTCTCATCCATATAATGCATGCCTAAATAAATACCTCGCCGAGATTGGCATAGCTCCATAATTGAACCGACATATTCAACCGGCAACATCATTGTGGCGCTGGCAATCGGCTCTTCCATGTAATCAATCCGAACAGCCGCAGGCATGTTGGTGGGATTATCGACATCTATCATTGTTCCGTCTGTTAAAATCACATGATAAACAACACTTGGAACCGTAGCAACAATATCGAGCTTAAATTCTCTCTCAAGCCTTTGCTGAATAATTTCCATATGCAAAAGTCCCAAAAATCCGCATCTGAATCCAAATCCAAGCACTGCAGATGTTTCGGGCTGGTATAAAAGTGATGCATCATTTAAATTCAGCTTGCCGAGTGCATCTTTTAGATCATCATAACGGGCACCGTCAATCGGATAAATGCCGCAGTAAACCATTGAGTTTACTTTTTTGTATCCGGGCAATGGGGTTACCGCCGCATTTTTTTCATGCGTAACCGTATCCCCTACAGCAGTATCTCCTATATTCTTGATGCTTGCCGTCAGGTAGCCAACTTCGCCCGCACACAGTGTATTGGTCGGATGCAGTCCATTTAGAAACAGACCTACTTCATCAACTTCAAAACATTTGCCCGTTGCCATCATTTTTATTCTGTCTTTGGCTTTTACCTGCCCATCCACAACTCTAATAGATACTATAACGCCTCTGTAACTGTCATAGTATGAATCGAAAATAAGTGCTTTCAACGGGCTTGACGCATCCCCTTTAGGGGCAGGAATACGCGTCACAACCGCCTCAAGCACATCTTCTATGTTTTTACCTTCTTTTGCGCTGACCAAAGGCGTATTCTCGGTATCCAGGCCTATCACTTCCTCGATTTCCTTTAATACTCTTTCCGGTTCCGCGCTGGGCAGATCAATTTTATTTAAAACCGGTACAATCTCCAAATTATTTTCCAGTGCCAAATATACATTTGCCATCGTTTGTGCCTCAACACCTTGTGAGGCATCAACCACGAGGACAGCACCCTCACAAGCAGCCAACGAACGGGATACTTCATAAGTAAAATCCACATGTCCGGGTGTATCAATTAAATTCAAATAATATTCACACCCATCTTTGGCACGATAAGTAAGCCGTACAGTCTGAAGCTTGATAGTGATTCCTCTCTCACGTTCAAGCTCCATGGTGTCCAAAATTTGATTTACCATATCCCTTTGGGATATTAATCCGGTTGCTTCAATAAGCCTGTCGGCCAATGTGCTTTTACCATGATCTATATGGGCAATAATACTAAAATTTCTGATTCTGTTTTGAATGTCGGCCATAAAATAACTCCACTTATTATTATAGAAAATATTTGATTTATTATATCAAAATATTCTCTCTTCCACAATTTAAACTATAAATTTCTTACGATATAAATCTATGATAATATTGAATTTTAAAATAAATGCTTATATAATGGTTTTTCTTCGTTATTTACTTATATCAAGGAAATGATGCGTAATTGCTTTAAAATATTGCTAAATTTTTGTATATTGTAAAAATACGACTTAATGTTATAATATAAAAAAACTATAACCCAATTATATTTAAAAGGATGAACTAAGTGAAAATTAACATATTAAAAAAAGATCTTGATAGAAAAATAGAAGACAAAAATAATCAATTGCCATTGATTAGCATTCGCGGAATTAATTTTCTTCCGGGCACGGAAGCTTATTTTGATATATCCCGAACAAAATCGATACTTGCTTTAGAGAATGCGATGGAAGGAGATCGCATATTGTTTCTTTCCGCCCAATATGAAAGCGATGTTGAAATGCCCGAGGAAAAAGATATTCGCCCTTACGGCGTTTATGCAAAAATCAAACAAATGGGAAAGTTACACGGAAATTTAGTCCGTGTCATGGTCGACATCACAGACAGAGGACGTATTGAAAAGTATGTACAAACAGACCCATATTTTGTAGTTGAAGCAAACCCTATAAATACCGATTACGAAAACACGACCGAAACTGATGTAAGCATGCGAATCGCCAAAAAACTGTTTCATGAATATGCACAAATCAAAGGCAATCTTATATCAAAAGAAATCGTGCTGAAAGTGCAGACCATTAAAAACGCACATGAGCTGATTGATGTTATTTGTGCCAATATTCCTTTTGAGGATGAAGATGCTCAATATTTACTTGGTGAAGAAAATGTCAATAAACGATTAGATGTTTTAAATGAAAAAATATCTAAAGAGATTAATTTACTTAATCTTGAGCTTAAAATCATGCGCAAAGTAAAATCAAACTTGGATGAAATGCAAAAATCCGCATTTATTAGCGAGCAAATCAGGGTATTGCAGGAAGAACTGGGAGAACGAAGCTCTGACAATATAGCAGAAGAATACAAACAAAAATTGCAGGAACTTAATTTAAGTCAGGAAACTGCCGAAAAAATTGAAAAAGAAATTAAACGTCTTGAAATGATACCGCTTGGTTCTTCGGAAGCCGGTGTAGTGCAAACATATATCGAAACCATTCTGGAGCTTCCCTGGAACACTTCTACCCCTGAAATGACAGATATAAAAGAAGCAAAACAAATATTGCAATCAGATCATTATGCAATGGATAAAGTCAAAGAACGCGTGCTTGAATATCTGTCAGTCATTACACTTGCCAAATCACTTAAAAGTCCCATTTTATGTTTGGTGGGTCCTCCCGGAGTCGGCAAAACATCTATTGCAAAATCTATCGCACATGCGACAGGAAGAAAATACATACGAATGAGTCTGGGCGGCCTTCGGGACGAGGCGGAAATAAGAGGTCACAGGCGCACATACATAGGCTCAATGCCAGGAAGAATTATTACAGGAATCAAGCAAGCAGGGACCAACAATCCATTATTTTTGCTTGACGAAATTGATAAATTAGCCAAAGATTTCAGGGGCGACCCTGCCTCTGCTCTGCTTGAAGCATTGGATCCTGAGCAAAATTCAACTTTCACGGATAATTACTTAGAAGTGCCTTTTGATTTGTCAAACGTTATGTTTGTCACAACAGCAAATTCACTTTCCGCTATTCCCGAGCCTTTGCTGGACAGAATGGAAACTATTGAAGTTGATGGTTATATTGCAGAAGAAAAATATCATATAGCCAAGCAGTTTTTGCTGCCCAAGCAAATAAAGCAGCATGGTCTTAAAGAAGTACAGCTATTAATTGAAGATGACGCTATAACGGATATTATCAACAACTACACGTCAGAATCCGGTGTTCGTGAACTTGACAGAAAAATTGCCAAAATATGCAGAAAAACTGCTAAAGAAATATTAGAGGATCAGGCGCAGTCAGTCACTATAACGAGAGAAAACCTCGAACATTATCTGTCTAAACCTAAAAACCGCTATGATATCATGACAGACAAGAAAAATATAGGCATTGTCAATGGGCTTGCATGGACAAGAAACGGCGGTGATACTTTAAAAGTGGAAGCTCTTGTCATGAAAGGAAAAGGTAATCTCGTGCTTACGGGTCAACTCGGCGATGTTATGAAGGAATCCGCGCAGGCTGCGCATAGCCTGATACGAGCCAATGCCGAAATATTTAATATTGATTATGAAAGCATATTAAAGCATGATGTACATTTGCATTTTCCCGAGGGAGCGATTCCGAAAGATGGTCCTTCTGCGGGAATAGCTATCAGCACCGCCATGCTGTCAGCTTTTATAAGAAAAGGTGTCAGCGAGCGTATTGCAATGACAGGCGAAATCACTTTAAGCGGACATGTGCTTCCAATAGGCGGGCTGAGAGAAAAACTGCTTGCTGCTTCTAGAGCCGGTATTACGGATGTGTTGATTCCCAAAGAAAACAAACGAGATTTGGAAGATGTACCCGCAAGCATATTGGATAAACTAACAATACACTTGGTCGAAGACATCAAAGAAGTATTTGAAATAGTATTTGGATAAATATTTATGAAGATAAAAAAAGCTGTTTATATAAAAAGCGCCGTTTTACAAAACCAATTTATAAAAGATGAAAAAGATCAGATTGTTCTTCTCGGCCGTTCTAATGTCGGCAAATCATCTTTCATTAATTCATTAGTAAACATGAAAAAGCTTGCATACGCTTCTTCCTCACCAGGCAAAACACAGACGGCTAATTACTATCTGATCAATGAACGATTTTATATCGTTGATATGCCGGGATATGGGTATGCAAAAACAAGCAAAACAAAAAAAGCTCAATTCGGCAGCCTTATAGAATACTATTTGCTGAATTTTAATCCGAAAGCATTGCTGCTGCTTACTGATATCAGGCATGCTCCAACACAAAATGACTGCTTGATGTATGACTGGCTGGTATATCATGGATATAAACCATATATTGTTTTAACAAAGGCCGATAAAATCAGCAATAATGAAAAAGTAAAAAGTTTAAAGAGGGCTAAGCAAATCTTTCCTGATTTACTGCATGAACCAATCATTTATTCATCTCAAAATAATTTAGGAAGAGATGAGATACTATTTCTTATACAGGAAACTTTAAATGTAAAAGACGAATAAAAAAAACGTGCATCTGCACGTTTTTTTTATTTATATTTCGTCAGCGTTCCTCTCGAAAATAAGGTATGCTTAAATCTGCTGGCGGCATATCTTCTTTTTTGTTTTTCCTTGTACTAATGATTACGATAATAATTGTTGCCGCATATGGGAGCATATCGATGATGTATTGCGAAAAATGTATTCCGACGCTTTGCAATCTGAATCCTAAAATATTAAGTCCACCGAAAAGATACGAACCTATCAATGCTTTAATAGGATTCCAAGAAGCGAAAATAACCAACGCTACCGCAATCCAGCCTCTGCCCGCAACTACATTTTCCTGCCATACAGGAATAATAACAAGCGATAAATAGGCTCCGCCTAGTCCGCACAAAGCGCCGCCCAAAATAATGTGAACATATTTATATAAATTAACATTGATTCCGGAAGCATCCGCAGCAGCTGCATTTTCACCTACTGCTCGTAGATTTAATCCTTTTCTTGTTTTGAATAAATAAATCGAGACAAGCACGACAACAACATATCCGAAATAAACCAAAATATCCTGCTGAAAAAAGATTGTCCCAATAATAGGTATTTTAGACAGCCCGGGTATGGATATGGTTTTAAAGAAATTTTTGATTGTATGAGGAAGCACGGCTCCCATTACACTGGTGCCTAAAAAAGCCGATAACCCTTGACCGAAGATTGTAAGTGTTAGCCCCGTAACGACCTGATTGACCCGCAGAGATACAGTCAAAAAAGCAAAGATAGCCGAGCCTAATCCTCCCGCTATGACCGAGCCTAAAAGCGCCAGCATCGGGCTGCCTGTTTTATAACCGACAATAAACCCTATGACGGCTCCCATCATCATCAAGCCTTCGACCCCAAGATTTAAGTTTCCTGACTTCTCGGTAATCAATTCTCCGACAGTGGCAAATAACAGCGGAGTTCCCGCTATGAGTGCTGCAGCTAAAAATGCCTCCATCATGCCACCTCCTTCGTTTTTCTGAAACTAACCTTATATTGTATAAAGAATTCACTGCTGAGTACAAAAAATAACAAAATACCTTGAATCATATCTGCAACCGCCGCAGGAATTTGCAAAGAAATTTGAATATATGCACCGCCCTGCAACAAAATAGCAAAAGCAATACATACGAACAAAGCGGCAATGGCATTGAGCCTGCTGAGCCAAGCCGTGATAATAGCGGTAAATCCAAATCCGGCTGAGACGGATGAGGTCAGTGTTTTTTCGATCGCCGATGCCTGAATCATTCCAGTCAAGCCACAGAGTCCCCCGGAGATAAGCATCGCATATATAATAACCGATTTTACATTGATTCCCGCATAGCGAGCGGTGTCAACGCTTTCCCCAACCACTTCAATTTCATATCCTTTTTTTGTATGATTCATAAAAATATAAACAATAATAACAAGCACAAGGGCTATAATCCAGCCAATATGTAGCCCTAAAAATTCAGGTAAAACTGCACTTTGAGGAAAATCGGCAACTTTTGGAAATCCTTGAGACGCAGGATCTTTCCAAGGTCCGTATTGCAGATAAGTCACGAATTTAATCGCTATATAGTTGAGCATTAAAGTAAAGATTGTCTCATTCGTCCCCATTTTAGCCTTAAAAAAAGCTGGAATAAATGCCCAAAACCCACCGGCCAACATAGCCGCAAAAGCCATACACAAAAGCATGAGCATCTTGGGCATATCCGGTAAATAGAGCGCAACAGCCGCCGCTGCCATAGCCCCCATCATAATTTGCCCCTCACCGCCTATATTCCAGAATTTCATTTTAAAAGCAACGATAATGCCGAGGGAAGTAATAACAAGCGGAATTGCTTTAAGCGCTGTTTGCTGAAGCCGCAGCATACTCCCCAGTGCTCCTTTAATCATTTCCATAAAAGTAATTATCGGATTAAATCCTAAAATTAAAATAACAATTCCCGCGAAAAAAACAGATAATATCACAGCCAATATTCTGATAAAGACTGCTTTATTTGAAGGCAGATCTTCTCTTTTATTGATATTAATTAGCTTTCTCATTATCTGCCTCCCTTATGTTCGGCCCCGCCGGCCATCATTAACCCAATTTCTTCTTTTGTAACAGTGCCGGAATCGACAATGCCCTTCAATTCACCACCACAAAAAACCATAATACGGTCGCATAAATCCATTAAAACATCTAAATCTTCGCCGATGAATAATATACCGACACCATTTTGTTTTTGTTTATTTAACAATTCATATATTTTAAGAGATGCTCCGATATCCAGTCCCCTTACCGGATATGCCGTAATAAGTACTTTAGGATCCGCATCAAGCTCTCTGCCTAATAATACTTTTTGAATATTACCGCCTGATAATTTTTTTACCGGATAATAAATTGAAGGGGTTTGAATATCTAAATCCTCTACAATTTTCTCTGCTTTTTGTGTATATTTTGATCTTTTTATAAATATGCCCGGCTCATTTTGATATTCTTTTAAAATGATATTGTCAACAATATCCATACTTCCCACTAGCCCCATACCAAGCCTGTCTTCCGGGATAAATCCCATCCTGATTCCCAGTTTGATAATTTCTTTAGGTGTTTTCCCTAATATGTTCTCTCCTTCAAAAAAGATCCTGCCTTTTTGAGCGCAAGAAAGCCCTGCTATTGTTTCACATAATTCTTTTTGTCCGCTGCCCGCTACCCCCGCAACGCCCAAGATTTCTCCGCTGTGTAATGAAAAAGAGATGTCGCTTAAAACATTTTTCTTATCTTTATTGGCGACATACAAAGCATCCACTTTCAAAAGGCATTTCTGATTTTCTACTTTTTTCTTTGTAATTGCCAAGTCAACTTTAGCGCCTACCATCATTTCCACAAGAGTTTGAATTTCCACTTGCGGTGTATTGACCGTTCCGATAGACTGGCCTTTTCGAAGCACTGTAATTCTATCGCTTATTTCCATAACCTCGTTTAATTTGTGCGTAATAATAACCACAGCACAACCTTGCTGCTTCATGGTACGCATGATTTCAAAAAGCCGCTTAATTTCTTGAGGAGTAAGCACCGCAGTCGGCTCATCCATAATAAGGATTTTTGCTCCCCGATATAATACTTTTATAATCTCTAAAGACTGTTTTTCTCCGACAGACATTTCATAAACTTTTTTATCCGGATTAACGTCCAGACCAAATTTATCAGATAATCGCTGGATTTCTTTGGTTAACCGCTTACTCTTTGAAAAGAACCCGCCTTTACCACCAAGCAAAATATTTTCTTTTGCCGTAAGTACATCAACTAATTTAAAATGCTGATGTATCATTCCTATTCCTTTTGCAATAGAATCTTTTGGTGATGAAAAATAAATATTTTGATCATATATTGAAATGAAACCGCTGTCGGGAGTATATATTCCCGACAGCATGTTCATTAAAGTGCTTTTCCCTGCACCGTTTTCTCCAAGCAGTGCATGTATTTCGCCTTCATATATGGTCAAATTGATATTATCATTCGCCTTGACGGACCCAAAAGCCTTACAAATGTCTCTCATTTCTATTGCTTTTACAGGTTCGTTCATATTCATTATTGATCTGTTGCCGTTACGCCTTCTACTAAATATTCCATTTGCCAAATAGCAGCTCTGTCAAGTGTTTCGCCCTCTTGGACAACAACATTGCCTGCATTGTCTTTGATTGGTCCTACAAAAATCGGGAACTCTCCGGCTACTATTTTAGTTTGTACTTCTTCTACTTTTGCTTTAACGTCATCCGGTACCAAATCGGTAAGCGGAGCAAGCCCCACATATCCGTCTGCCATTGTGCCGTAATAACTTTCGGGCGTGTATGTGCCGTCGATTATTTTTTGAATAGTCGGTACTAAATACACATCATGATGCCAGATCGGCGCTGTTAAGAAAGAGCCCGGTGCCACTGCGGAATTATCTAAGTTGTATCCTACAGCATATTTACCTGCTTCTTCAGCCGCAAGCTGAGGGCCTGCTGAGTCACAGTGTTGAGCAATGATATCACAGCCTGATGCCAGCAATGATTCGGCGGCCGCTTTTTCATTTACCGGATCGCTCCAGCTGTTGATATAAACAACTTTTACCTCAACGTCAGGATTGACTGACTGAGCGCCTAAAGCAAATGCATTGATACCGATTTTCACTTCGGTATAAGGATATGCCGCAACATAACCCAGCTTATTTGTTTTTGTCATCATTCCGGCTATGATACCTGAAAGATATCTTGGTTCTTCCATAGCACCGAAATAATTACCAAAGTTGGTATCATTCATTTTATATCCTGAGAAATGAAGGAATGTGACATCCGGATATTCTGTTGCTAATTCATCTAAAGCATCCATGAATCCGAAGCTTGTGCCGATTATAATGCTTGCTCCCTGATCGATCATATTCACTGCAGTATTTTTTACTGTTTGCTTGTCTTCTGCCACATTTTCCGCAATGATTGTTTTGATGCTGTCTCCAAATGCTTCTTCAACCGCTAATGTTCCATTATGTTGTGCTTGCGTATACCCGCCATCGGTTGTACTACCAATATAAATGAAACCAATTGTTGTCACTTCGTCTGTGTTTGAACTGCTTGAACCGCAACCGGTGAGCACCGCTGCCATAACAAAAGCAATCACAAGTAAAACAGACAATAATTTCTTTGTTTTTTTCATTGTATTCTCCTCTTATTTTTTGTTAATTATTTAAATAATAATTTATATTATTATTTTAAAAGCAAAATATTTTTTTATACAACTTTATCCAACTGTTATTCAAACAAAATCTGTCCGTCTTTTATTTCTCTTATTACTGCCAAAGATTCCAGTCTTAATCCCTGGTCTCTCAGTTTTTTCCCGCCTCCCTGAAATTGTTTTTCAATTACAATAGCAACACCTACCACATTTGCCTTTGCTTGCCTTACTATTTCTGCAAGCCCTGTTGCTGCTTCTCCGTGTGCCAAAAAATCATCTAAAATCAAAACATTATCATTTGGATGAATAAAATTTTTAGCAACTCTGATAGTGGATATAGTGCCTTTTGTAAAAGATCTTACCTTTGCACAATAAAAATCTCCCTCCATATTGCTGGCAAATGTTTTTTTCGCAAATATTACCGGAATATTATTAAAATACATTGAGGTAATACATGCTATTGCTATGCCCGAAGCCTCTATTGTCAAAATCTTTGTTATATCATCATTTTTAAATCTTCCGGCAAATTCTTTGCCTATCTCATTAATCAACTTTATATCTATTTGATGATTCAAAAACGAATCTACTTTTACAATCTCTGTTCCTATTTTCGTTCCGTCTTGACGTATCCTGTTTTTTAATAATTCCATATCCAATTAACCTAAACGATGCATTTTAATAAAATTAATAGTATTATTATAAACTTGACATAATAAACTGTAAATACTCAACAGAAAATTATTTATTTTTCATCTCGCATCCTAAAGGCACCGAAAACGCAAGGCTTTGTTGCTGTATTGTAAACTCTGTACCTTTTGTTAAATACATCTCTCCGTCAATGCATATATCCCAGGCATCTGCAGGAATAAATTTCACCGACTTACATCTTCTGAAATACAATATTTTATCGGCAAGCGCAGTATCTAAAAGCATACCTTTTTTGTATTTGCTCACTATTGCCAAAAACTGTGTTCTCCTAAGAGGCTTCACCATGATCATATCGATATAGCCGTCATTGATAATTGCTTTAGACAGCGCATTAAACCCACCGCCGCAATAGGATCCATTTGCAATAGCCGAAAGCAAAAACTGCCCGTTTATTTTTTCTTTGCCATCAATAATCATTTCGATATCAAATAATGGCATATCTTTTAATACGGCCGCAACGCCGATAAGATATGCCATTGATCCCGTTACCAACGGAATTTTTTTTGTTTGTTCTGTTTTTTTAACTACAGCACTATCAAAACCAATATTGATCATATTCACTGCAAGTCTGTTATCAAAGCTAATCGTATCAATCAGTATACTTTTTCCTTTAATTTGTCTCTCTATATCTAGAAAATATTTGTAATAAGTGAAACTTTTTATGAAATCATTTCCCGTACCAAAAGGAACAGCTGCAATTTCTGCATTTCTATACCCTTTTGCTGCGTTGGCTACTTCATTTAATGTTCCATCACCGCCGCATGCATAAAAACGAACACAGACATTTTTTTGTATAGCTTTTTTTATGTAAAGATCAACATCTTCTTTTTGTTTTGAATAATAAATTTCTTTTTGTATATTTTCTCCGCTGCAAGCCAATAAAATACTTTTTTCCAGTTTTTTTTGACTTGTTTTATTTAAAGCATTTGAATTCACTATAAAAATATGCTCTATTTTTTTATACAAAACAGAAATCCACTCAGACTATGCTGCCTTTCATATTGCCTACTAAACCATTTTCATTGTACATGATGTATGCTAAAAAATCAATATTTGTAGAACTCTTGTGCACATTAAAAATAATTTGCAGTCATGTTTTTCATAGCCTTACAAAGCAATTAATTTGCTACGCCTTGTTTAAAACTGGACGTCGTATGTATCCTCCAAAGCATGCTGTAATAATGTGATTGTATCATTCACCGGCGTGGATACTCCTAATTTTTTCCCGAGGCGGCTGACTGCACCGTTTAAAAAATCAATTTCTGTAGTTCTCTTTTTCATGATATCTTGCGTGGCGGAAGGATAGTGTTCGCGTATTGCCGGCAGATTCTCGATTGTATAATAGCGCCACCCTTCTTCAAACGACAAATCCACGCCTAATGCTTTGGCTACTTCTATAAGCTCTTTTACTATATTTTTTTGAAGTTCTTCTCCACCGCTTGCATCAAAAAGCTGCCCCATTGTTACACGTACAAGTCCGCATGGGATGTTTACCGCGCAATTGACAACCATTTTTTTCCATATAAATTTATCAGCATCATTGGAGTAAAATGCCCTCATTCCACCCTTGTTAAATATTTTTTCAAGTTCTTCCAATATTTCTGGTTTTACATTCTGGCTTGATCCTCTAAATAAAATATCATAATGATCTGTAAGCATGCCACTGACATGTCCTGGCGCTATCATTCTGCTTGCAATATGCATAACTCCATAGCCCACCTTATCTTTATCAAACATCTCAAATAAAATGTCTGCATTCCCGACACCATTTTGCAGTGTGATTACAAATGTATTGCCATCAAATAATTCACTGTATTCTTTTACAGAGTCTCTAGTCTGTTGTCCTTTCACTAATATAATCACTATATCGCAAATGCCGACTTCTCCACCACTGCTGGATGCTTTAGCTTTCAGCACTTCTTTCTTGCCTTTTATTTCCACAATTAATCCATTTTTATTAATTGCATCAACATGCTCTTGATACTTATCAACAAACCAAACATCCGCACCTCCCTTTAAAAGAGCACTTCCTACGAACGAGCCTATAGCCCCCGAACCTAATATTGCTACTTTCATTTTTCTTCATCCTTTCTGATTGAATTAGCTTGAGCCATACCGATTTCAAATGCTTTTTTGTTTATAGCCCGAAATTGCTCTTTTTTACCTAATTTATCAGTCAATACTTTTTCCGCCGTTGCAATGGATACGTCTTTTGTATAGGTCAGAACAAGGCCGTACATGATAATATTACTCGCTTTTTCATTTCCGGCTTCTTTTGAAGCATCCATTAAATTAATCTTGATTACATTTACTCCATCAATTTTCGGACTGTCAACAAGAGCAGAATTCACAAATAAATTACCGCCTTTTTTCACTCTGTTACTGAATTTATCATAAGATGGTTTATTCAACACAATGACGTTGTCATAATATTTTTCTTCAGGGGATCCTATTTCCTCATCTGCCATCTTGATTGTACAATTTGATGTTCCTCCGCGCATTTCACCGCCATAAGCAGGTAAAAACGTCGTAAAATGGCCTTCTTCATTAGATGCATGTGCCGTGAGTATTCCGAGTGTCTGCACCCCCTGTCCCCCGGACCCGGCAAATAAATAAGTCTTTTCCATATCTATCCTCCTTAACCTTTCAAATCTCCAAGCGGAAAATAAGGTATCACATTTTTTTCAACATATTCTTTTATTTTTCTTGGATCAATACCATAATTTGTGGGACATGCACAAAGTAATTCAACAAATGAATATGCCCCTTCGTTGATCTGAAGCTCCAAAGCTTTTTTAATTGCCGCTTTTGCTTGCAAAATATGTTTTGGTGTATGCAGTGATTGACGAGTAACGTACCTCGGCGCTTCAAGAGACGCAATTTGCTCGGCCATTCGTATTGGATAACCGCATGCTTCCACACTGCGCCCGGATGGCGTCGTTGTCGTTTTCTGCCCTTCCAGAGTAGTCGGTGCCATTTGTCCGCCTGTCATACCATATACCTGATTATTTGCCATAATTACTGTAAGGCTCTCTCCTCTTGCGGCCGCATGTATGGATTCGGCTGTTCCGATTGCTGCACAATCCCCGTCTCCCTGATATACGATGACAGGTCTCTGCGGATTACAACGCTTGAAGCCTGTGGCATTTGCAGGAGCGCGCCCATGTGCCGACATAAACGTACTGAATTTATGAAACGGTGCAGAAAATGTGGTGCATCCGATTGGGGTAGCAAAAACCAATTTATCCACAATATTTAATTCCTCACTGAGCTCTGCAATCAGTTTGAAGGCTATTCCATGTGAGCATCCCGGACAAAATGTAGTCGGAACATCACTGAGCGCTTCACTTCTCTTATAGACAGCTTCCATTTTTTTCTCCTCCTATCATTTTTATGATATCTTCCTCAATTTCATCCACCTGTGACAGATACCCTCCGCAATGAAGATTGGCATAAATTGGTATATTTTTATCTATTTGTGCTTTAACATCATAATAAAATAACGGTGGTATCGCCATTTCAACAACTAATAAGCCCTTTATCTTCTTAGGATCAAGCGCATTAAACGGCTCTTCCGGAAACGGGAATAAGCTAATTGGACGTATCATTCCCACTTTAATACCTTTTTTTCGTAAATTACGAATTGCTGATTTTGCAATGCGTGCGGCAATGCCCCAAGCCGCAATGACATAGTCCGCGTCGTCCATCATATAATTTTCATAAGAAACTTCTGTTTGTTTCCATTCTTCATACATTTCATTATATTTTCTGTAATTATGATCTAGATTCTCGGCAAAAGTGGTATAGGGTCCTGCGTAAGGAGTATCCTGTATTACTTTTTTTTCAGACTGCGCTCTGCCAATTACATAAGGCAGATCAAACCTCGCTTCATCCAATTGCTTAAAGGGTTTGATATCTACAGGCTCCATCATTTGCCCAAGACTTGCATCAGACAAAATAAAGACCTGTGTACGATATTTTTCTGCCTTATCCCAAGCATCATAAATAATGTCGCATAACTCCTCAACAGTGGATGGTCCGTATACAAGCCCTTTCAGTCCTCCGTGCCCGAGTGATTTTGTCACCATGTTATAATCGCTTTGGGCGCCCTGTAAATTGCCTGTTGCGGCGCCTCCTCTCTGCACATCCACGATAACTGCGGGCAATCTTCCGCTCGCCAAACAGCTTAATGATTCTGTCATTAAAGATAATCCGGGTCCCGCTGTCGCTGTCAATGCTCTCACCCCTGCAATCGATGCTCCGAGAAGCATAGTCGCTGCCGAAAGTTCACTTTCCGCCTGTATAAATACACCTTCCACTTCAGGTAGTCTCCAAGATAAGTATTCCGTTATCGGCGTTTGCGGCGTAATCGGATACCCAGAAAAAAACCTGCATCCTGCACGCAAGGCCGTCTCGCTCATAGCTTCATTTCCTTTCCATAGTTCTTTTACTGCCATTTAAATAACCTCCTTATTTTTTTAAATTCTACTTGATTTGTTACTTATAAACCGTAATGGCTGCGTCCGGACAAACGATCGCACAAAGCTTGCATGCCGTACATTTTTCTTCTTCCGTTTGAACTGCATAATAATATCCCTTAGCATTGACTTGGCTTCCAGCTCTCAAAAGATTCTTGGGACACACGTCAAAACATAATCCACACCCTTTGCAGAAATTAGGATCTACAACAATTTTGGCCATGACTTTAACCTCCGTTTATTCATACTGATTAAATATTAAACTTTTACATTCGGATTTGTCTAAAAAAGATTGTTATGATAAGCATACTTTGTATTTATTTTTTAAAAAAATCAAAGCAATGTTAAATATAAAAAATTGTGTTTTAAAAAAGACATTTAAAAAATTTCTATTCTCTGATAAAATGATATTATTATAAAATATTAAAAATTGGAAAATAAAATGAATAAAGAAAAATTTGAGAAATATGTAAAAAAATATCCGCTTTCAACACTGAATTCAATACTTTTTGAAATGTTATATGACGAAATAGTCTCTTGTGAGCTTCCTCCCGGTGCAAAACTAAACACTGCACAGATTGCGGAAAAACTAAATATAAGCCGCACCCCGATAATGGACGCATATGAAAAATTAAAAGATTTAAGATTTATAGAAAATTTGCCAAATAAAAGCGGATACTATGTGTCACAGCTTTATGTTGATGATTTTAAAAATATGATGCTCGTTCGAGGGGCTTTAGAAAAAACAGCGGCTTCTACAGTCGCTTCCACTCACAATATGGAACATTTAGATGAGCTATATTCTCTTGCGGAAGCGCTGCAAAAACTCATGTTTAATGATGAATATGTGTATCAAAGAGATACGGAGCATAAATTTCATTCATTGATTGTGGAATCTACAAAAAATCCTTACTTGATTTCAGCCTATCAATTGATTTCAAAAGTTTTATACAGACATTATTATTATATGGATTGTTTGACTTCGGATTCGCCGAATTTATTTGTTTCAAAAGAAGCTGCATTCGATCATATTGCCATATGCAAGGCGCTTGAAAGCGGCATCGCTGATCTTGCGGAAAAAGCAATGGAAAAGCACATGAATACAGCGATGATTATTTATCTCATTCATGCAAATAAATGGTATAAATAACAGCAAACAGCATTCTTACTCTTCCATCGTTACCTGATTTCCATATTTCGCAACAATAACATCAGTTACGATAACCAGCCCTTCATTAACTATGTCGTTTACGATCGGTATAGCCATTTTTATTTTTTCAGGTGTATCAATTACTTCAATAATAATTGGAAGTTTTAATGATATATCCAAGATACGTGTGCTGTGAAGCCTCTTTTCATGACCAAATCCTTCAATGCCACGCGTTACAGTCACGCCCGCCATTCCTATTTCAGCCATTTTTTCAACAAGAACATGATATAAATTATGTCCCTTGTATTTTGCATCCTCACAAATATAAATTTTTAGTATTTTACATTCTCTTTGCAAATTCATTTTTTTCTCCACCCTTCTACGCTATTGAAATCCATTTATATATTTCTACGCCGATTATGTAGCCGATAATGCCTAAAATAAAAGAAAATAATATATATATAGCCGCATTTAATTTTTCATTATTTTGAAAAAGTGTAAAGCCTTCATACATAAATGTTGAAAATGTTGTATAAGCCCCCAAAAATCCATCCCCAAATAATGCATACTTATATGTGTCGAACCCTATGGAAGTAACGATCCCAAGCAAAATTGCTCCTGTAATATTGATTATAAACGTTGCTATAGGAAAAGTACTCATTTTTTTCTCTGTGATTTTTTTCCCTATCGTATATCTTGTAAAACTACCGAGTGCGCCACCCAGTGCAATAAATAAATACTCCATGATTGTATATTCCTTTAATTGTTTAATCCTCTAATTAATGATGTGTTAATTTCATAATAACTTTTTTTGCCAAAATATAACCAACATATGCGGCAGCAAACCCTAAAATACACGATAAGGCAATATACAATGAAGCCCAAAAATAACTGTCATTAAAAATTAATATGCTCGTTTCCTTGCACAGTGTCGAAAATGTTGTAAATGCTCCCAAAAATCCCGTTGAAAATCCAATTCTGATATCGGGATCAAAGTTTGATATTTCAAAAGCCAAAGTCAAGAAAAAAGCAAGGATCAGCGCGCCTGTGATATTTACGGCTAATGTACTAACGGGAATCTTGTCTGCCGGCTGAAATAAATCCATATTGCGTACAAGAACTCTTAATACTGCCCCTGCTGCCCCGCCTAACATAATATAAATATTTTTTCGCACTTTAAAAATTCCTCCAAATAAAAAAGCTCCTACAAACGCTCGTCATACTTATGTAGGAGTCATCAGCTTTAAAGCATTTATAGGCGAACCCCATCGCACAATTTTTATTTATTTTATCATTTAAACAAATTTATTACAATATAAATTTATTTTATGATAATAAATGATATTTATCTATTATTTATTTACCCATCAACCATCAAAAGTAGAATTTCACGCCATACATTATTTTCCGAAAACGCACTTGTGTTGCGGATATAGTATAATTAAAAGTATCCTGTCATATGTAACATATAACATAAAATCAATAGCATGGTCTTTCGGGCAGTAGCGGTCACTACTTTTCGTCGACAATATGATAAAGCTTTGTGCTTTAGTGAAAATTATTATTTAAAATGATTCACCTATTATGGCAATTATTCCAATTTTGTAAGACATAATCTTCTGATTTTATTACTCATATCTTCATACGAATATTCGGAAGATAATACCACAAGATAATCTCCGGGAGCTATTTGTGTATCTCCTTGAGGAATAATGTCTTTATCTCCTCGATGGATACCGACAACCAGAATTCCTTTAGGCCAGTCCACCTCGCGTAAAGTCTTGCCTGCAACAATGCTGCCGAGCTCAACCGGAACTTCGACCAATCCTCCCAGTTTTTCATTCTTGATGGTTTTTTTGTTATTCTCAACAATTCTGTCTAACAACGCTTCATATATAGGTGTTACTTTGAAAATATCCGATAAAAACAATGCAATAAACGAACATGCCGCAACAGGAAGCAGATGCATGAGTGATCCTGTCATTTCTGCCGTTAACAAAATACTTGTAATTGGCGCTTTTACGGAACTCGATAGAGCTCCGGCCATAGCACAAACTGCAAAATCAGGTATATATTCAGCAGGCAAGCCAAAATGTGTCGCAGCCAATGCAAAAATACTGCCTGAAAGCGCACCAATAGATAAAATAGGCATAAATATCCCGCCCGGAATACCGCTACCGAAACTTGTTACTGTAAACAATAATTTTACAATTATAAAAATAAGGAGAATACTCATGCTATTTCCAAGACTCTCGGCAATTTCCACCAGATTCTGCCCGCCTCCCAATACCTGTGGTAAAAACAATCCGCATGGAAGCGCAATCAATAATGCAATCACAGGCCGAATACGCAATGGTGCTTTGTTGTAAAGAGTTTGAAATGCAAGTAAAGACTTATTGAGAATGATCCCAACCAACCCTGAAAAAATCCCTAAGGGGATCAACCATAAATATAGATTTTCAGGAAGTTGAGGTATTGTAGTAAAATGCAATACAGGCTTTAATCCGAAAAAATATTTTGATACCACGTCCGCAGTAAGCGAAGCAGTTGTCGCAGCGATCAAGATCAATGGCGAAAAACTTCGGTGCACTTCTTCCAATGCAAAAACAATGCCAGATAAAGGTGCACAAAATGCCGCGGAAAGACCGGCTGCAGCCCCTCCGGTTATTAAATAGTTTTCTTCAAGTTTATTTTTGCTTATTTTTTTTGCAACGGCCTGACTGCCGCAGGCCCCTATTTGAATCGATGGACCCTCCCTGCCAAGAGAGAGACCAAAAAAAGAAGAGATAATTCCGCTTATAAACCGAACAAAGAGTATTGAATACCATTTCATCTTAAGGCCATATAAAACTTGTCCCTCCACTTGCGGTATGCCACTGCCCGTAGCCATTGGCTCTAACTTTATAAGCCATGCAATAAAAAGCCCAATACTGATTGCAACGATGATCCAAGGCAAAATCATCAATGGATGCGCTTTTAAATACGCAAATACTTTTATAGCAATATTATTGCCATGTTGTATTCCCAGACGATAAAACACAACAAGAAATCCTGCAACAAGCCCTGCTAATATACCTTTTAGAGCAACACTCCATTTTAATTCATTTAAATTTGATAAAATTTTGTAGACCTTGGATTTAGGCAAAACAAGCCTCCATATACAACTTTGCTATATATTCTTTCATAGTTAAAAAAATAAAAACCTGCCCCAGCAGGTTTTTATCAATTGCCTCTATACGTTCAAAATCCTAATTATAAAAACAGCTAACAAACAAAAATAGTATGACATATCGAGTACCTTATGAATTAACTCATTATCAACATAGCACTGCTTGCATGATGCTTAAAATTGAATCGGCTCAACCTCCATAAGTAAAAGCGCAATCATTACTGAAAATATAGGTCTTGAAGTTCTTTTTGACCTTACTCTGCTAAGGTTCACATTTATATTTCATAAAAATCTACAGTAAATATTATTTATGTGCTTTGAAATTTATTTTTTTATAAATGGCGCGCCCTGAGGGACTCGAACCCCCGGCACTGTGGTTCGAAGCCACATGCTCTATCCAACTGAGCTAAGGGCGCAACATATCTTAAAAAAACAACCATAGTAACACTATGGTCACGTTAGGCTGCTGTCATGCTTACATGGAGCGAAAGACGAGATTCGAACTCGCGACCCTCGCCTTGGCAAGGCGATGCTCTACCACTGAGCCACTTTCGCTTAAAAACTGGTGCGGATGAAGGGAGTCGAACCCCCACGCCGTAGGCGCTAGATCCTAAGTCTAGTGCGTCTGCCAATTCCGCCACATCCGCATTCAAATAACGCCTAATTATCCTAACAAAGTATTTTAAATTTGTCAAGTTTTTTAGATTAAAAGCTCCACATTCTCTTATCTAATTGTACGATAGAGCCACACATCTTAAAGCCAAATATTAAAATTGCAATACAAACTACATGCAATATAATTGCCTGCCAATTTTTAACAATAATCAATAAAGGCATATCCGCCAATGCAAAAAATACCGCCCATCCAAAAGCCCATCTCCTGTGCTTGAAAGCATAAAGGATCAAAAGAATTAAAAGTGCTAACGCAAATGCAAACGCTATTATTAAAGTTATCCCTATACTTGTTTCACCGTTTTTTATAGCATTAAACCCGTAATTAAACAATATATCGGGTATAATAATACGGATTGCCTGAATATCATAAGGAATTCTAAAGACAGTGGCTATCGCATTGTATAAAATCATAGCTAAAATTGCCACTAAAGAATATGCGGCTATCAGAATTCTCGTATTAAATTTTTGCTTTAAAATCTGATAATCATTATTATTCATTTTATGCCTTTCTTCCATTTTGCATGAATTTTTCAATATCATCAGCGCTTTTAATGATACTTTGTGTAAGCACAATACATCCTGTATCCGTAATTAACACATCATCTTCTATTCTTATTGCTATATTCAATTCCTTGATATACAGTCCGGGCTCCACAGTAATGATCATGCCAGATTTAAAAGGTATCGATTTATCACATGGATCATGCGCATCCAAACCCAGACTATGCCCAATTGTATGATAATAGTATTTATTAATATCTCTCGCTTGTTTCAATACACCAATATCATATAGACCTTTCGTTAAAATCGCTTTTGCCAGCGCTTCAATTTCCCTGAAAGTAACTCCTTTTTTAATATATTTGATAACTTCTTCATTGGCTTCCAGCACAATTTCGTACACTTCTCGTTGTGCATCGGTAAACTTTCCGCTTATAGGAAACGTACGTGTAACATCTGCGCAATAATTATTATACGAAGCTCCTACATCAAGTAGTACCAAACTATCTTGTTCAATCATCTCATTGCTCTCTTCATAATGCAATGTTAAACCGTTTTCCCCCCCGGCTATAATAGGTGCAAACGCATTTTTCATCCCAGCCTTTATAATCTCATATTCAAAATTAGCTTTAAGCTCTATTTCATTCATATTTGGACGGCTGGATTTCATCAATCTTAAAATGCCTTTATTGGTAACCGTAATCGCCTTTTGAATCATTTCGATTTCATAATCTTCTTTTATAAGCCTTAAAGGTACCGTTATTTCGGAGGCATTCCTGACATGTATATAAGGATATTTTTTTATAATAGCTTCCGCTAATTGTTCGTAAGGTGTGCTGTATGATTTCCACGAAGATATCGTTTTAAGGTTGATATAGATTGTTTTATAAGATATCTTCGCCATAGCGGATGCAAAAACATCAAAAAATTTATCGATGCTGACAACATTTTTTATGCCTGACAATTCGGATAATTCTTTTTCTGAAAATCGATAGCCTGTCCATTTTTCTTGAGCAGCATCTTTTCTGTATATAAATAACGTCTCATTTATTGTATCAGCATTTTTTTCCGCCATATAAATAAAATCCGGCTTTTCAATACCTGTTAAATAATAAAAATCCCTGTCAACTTCAAAAGGAAAATTCATATCCGCGCTTGATGTATACAGCGTATTTGAGTGTATTAATGCAATACTGCCTATATCCATTAAATCCTTAAATTTTTTCCGATTATTGATTAAATGCTCACTTTTCATTTTTTACTCCCAATAATTAAAATGGCCTATTTTCCTCTGCAGTATATCATCGATTTCGATTCTTTTCATGATTTGTCCGTATCCATCCTTATAATCAACAATGATGATGCTTGCATTATTTATTATCTTCCCGCTGAATTCTTTTAATTCTTGATCCAAAAGCGCTGTTGTGAGTGCCCATATGGCTCCTCCGTGAGATGTGCAAAGACATACGCCATCGTCACTTCGCAAATGGTGAATATGTTTTTTTCTATGCTCGTAAAAATCCGACCAGCTATCTCCATTCGGATACTGAAAACTTAGCAGATTTTTTCTATATTCATCAATATCAATATTTCTGTCTGCAAAATCGGAAAGTGCTAATCCTTCCATGTCTCCAAAATTTATTTCTCTCAACCATTCAACAATATTTAAATCTACATTTAACTTATTTGCAACATTTTGCCCAATATATTTAGCACGTTGAATCGGACTTGAATAAATTTTGTCATAAGTAGCTGTGCTTAAAAAATCTATTAACGCCTGTGCTTGTCTTTCTCCTTCTTTTGTGTATGGTGAATCACTAACGCCAGTAAGCCTATTTTCAAAATTAGATATGGTTTGAGGATGTCTTACAAAAATAAAACGCATACAAATCTCCTAAATATTTTTTATATTATAACATTTAATTTAAATTTTTAAAAGAAATGTTATAATATTTAATACGAATCCGGAGGATTTTATGAATTATCATACAGCTTTAGAATATATACATTCTCAAAATAAATTTGGAATAAAATTAGGACTGGAAAATATTACATTACTTTTAAACAGCCTGGGTGATCCTCAAAACAAATTGAAATTTATTCATATAGCAGGAACAAACGGCAAAGGCTCCACAGCTACAATGTTATCATATGCACTTTCTTCATGCGGGCAAAAAACAGGTCTTTTTATCTCTCCTTATGTCATTTGTTTTAATGAGAGAATTCAAATTAATAATCAATATATTCCCAATGACCGACTAGCTGAAATAACCGCCAAAATAAAGGAACAAATTGATATAAATACTAAAATCGGCATCACGCCTCCTACAGAATTCGAACTCGTTACCACAATTGCCATTCAATATTTTTTTGAAGAACAAGTGGAAATCGTTGTATGGGAAGTTGGCATGGGTGGCAGACTTGATGCCACGAATATTATACGGACTAATGAAGCAAGCATCATCACTTCTATCAGTTATGATCACAAAGAGCATCTCGGGGATAGCCTTGAAATGATTGCTTATGAAAAATCGTGTATCATCAAAGAAAATAGACCTTGTATTCTTATGCAGCAATCTGATACGATTATGGATGTGATTAAAATGAAAGCACAGAGCTTACATTCCGATATTTATATCGCATCTGTTGATGATTTTAAACTGCTTGACTCTTCTTACAGCGGACAGAAAATAGTATATAAAAATCGATATATGATTGATCTTCCTTTGGCAGGCAGTTATCAATTAAAAAATCTTTCGTGTGTTATCAAAGTAATGGAGACCCTCTCTTCTTTCGGAATGTCTTTGGATATCGATCAGGCAGTATCGGGTATCAAAAAGACAACTTTTCCCGGAAGATTTGAAATATTAAATTCCACCCCGCTCATTATTCTTGATGCCGCCCACAATGAAGAAGGAATATGTGTGTTAAATGAAAATTTAAATACTTTTTTCCCAGATAAAGAGATTGCCTTATTCGTAGGGAAATTAAAAGATAAAGATTTTTCTGCTTCATTTGCTGCATTACTTGCAAACAAACAGCACATTTATACTCTAACACCTCACAGTGAAAGAGCGATGACATCTATAGAATTATCTGATTACATTAAAAATATGTATGACATATCTACCACTCATATTGATATTGATCATGTACTAGATTTTATAAATATGGAACAGAAAGACACCGTCTATGTTTTTGCCGGTTCGATATATTTAATCAGCTCTGTCAGAAATATCTTGCTAAATCGTATTCGCAAAAAATAAATTAAATTATTATATAATGATAGATAGGATTTTTATTGAGTAAACTTTTAAACCGTAAAAATATAAAACACCTGAGTAAGAAACAAAAAGGAATCATCTTTATTGTTTTATTCTTTATCATTGAATCAATCATCTTTGTTCCCATTGTCTATGATAAAATTCAATATAAAAAGATAGATTTCAATGATATTAAAAGTATTGAATATATTAAATATGAAGGTTCATTATTCCAAAGTATTGTCCTCTCAAGAAGATATACGGAAAACGACATGCTTATTCATGAATTTCAGCAAGCGCTTGATAATGGTATTATAAAACCTTATTATGTCTATGAGGATACAAATGAAGTATTGATAGTTAAAACTAATTCAAATAAATATATATATATTTATTTGAACTCAGATATTTTGGGATTAGATTATGGCAGTGTATTTATACAGGCACACAACATAGATGATATCATCTCAAAATTTCCGGTCAAAGAACTGTTTACCAAACAGAATTAAATTGTTTTAGAAGTTTAATTATGATATACTTATGAAGTTAATGCGAAAAAAGGAGATTAAAATATGGCTTTTAAAGTAGAAAAAATTGAAAACTGCACGGCTATAATCAAAATCGACGTAAGCGTTGAAGATTTTGAAAAAGCAATTGCCAAAGCTTATGCAAAAAATAAAGACAAGTTTAAAATAGACGGTTTCAGAAAGGGCAAGGTACCGCGCCAAATGATTGAAGCCAGATATGGAAAAGGTGTTTTTTATGAAGATGCTATAGATGAAGCATTTCCGGATGAATATCTTAATATTATAGAAAGCGGAGAATTGATCATAGCTTCACGCCCTTATATGAAAAGCATCGAGGAGGTAAGCAGTGAAAAAGGGCTATCGTTCACAATTGAAGTAGCGGTTGAACCTACTGTAGAACTGGGCAGTTATGACTCAGTAACCGTTAAATCACTTAAATATACCCCAAGAGAAAAAGACGTTAAAGAAGAACTTGAAAAAATTCAGAATCAAAATGCACGACTCATTTCATCGCAAACTTCGTCAAAAAAAGGTGATACGGTCGTGATAGACTTTGAAGGATTTATTGATGGTATTGCTTTTGAAGGCGGAAAAGCCGAAGGTTATTCTCTTGAGCTTGGCAGCAATTCATTTATCGATACTTTCGAAGATCAGCTCATCGGCAAAAATGCCGGAGAGAACATTGATGTTAAAGTAACTTTCCCACAAGGTTATCAGGCAACTCAGCTTGCGGGCAAAGAAGCGATCTTTAAAGTTTTTATTCATGATGTGAAAACAAAAGAGCTTCCGGAAATCAATGATGATTTTGCTCAGGAAGTAAGCGAATTCGATACGCTTGATGAATTTAAAAAAGATATAAAAGCATCGGTCAAAGCAAAAAAAGAAGCCGAATTGAAAAATGAAGCACAAAATAAAGTAATTGAAACAGCCATTGAAAATTCCACTGTTGTGATTTCGGAATATATGATTAATGAACGTTCGGAAATGTATAAAAAAGATTTTGAAAATCGCTTAAAATCAAGCGGTATTGACCCGCAGAAATATTTAAATAGCGACAGTGAAGAAGTAAAAGCTATTTTTGACAAAATCAGACAAGATGCACAAGACAGAATCAAAGGTGAAATGGTAGTTGCTAAAATGTTAGAAAAAGAAAATATTACTATTTCCGAAGAAGATTATGAAAATGAAATTCAAAAATACGCAGATATGTATAAAATTGAGCCCGAAGAGTTTAAAAAACGCATGGATCCGCAACGGCTTGAAGCAATTAGAGACGAAGCCAGGACCAATAAACTCCTAGAAAAAATTATGGCTTATGTTAAAGTAGAGAAAACAACCAAGGCGAAAAAAGCCACTGCTTCAAATACACAAAAGAAGGAAGAAAATACCGAAGAGAAGGAAATAAAAGACAACAAATAATTTTATAGTATAATATAATATATAAATTACTTATTTAAGGTGGTGAATGTAGATGAATATGAATTTAGTACCAATGGTAGTTGAACAAACCGGCAGAGGCGAACGATCTTATGATATTTTTTCAAGGTTGTTAAAAGAACGCATCATTTTTTTAACGGGAGAAGTCAATGACACCAGTGCAAGCCTGATCATTGCTCAAATGCTTTTTTTGGAAGCAGAAGATTCCACCAAAGATATCAATCTTTATATCAATAGTCCGGGAGGATCTATTTCATCAGGCTTTGCTATATATGATACGATGAATTATGTAAAATGCGACATATCAACAATATGTATAGGTATGGCTGCTTCGATGGGAGCTTTTTTGCTGAGTGCAGGTACAAAAGGCAAAAGATTAGCCCTCCCCAATGCCGAAGTCATGATACATCAACCTTTAGGTGGTGCGCAGGGGCAAAGCACGGACGTTCAAATTTATGCACACAGACTGCTTAGAATGAGAAATAAATTAAACGAATTACTGAGCCAGTTAACAGGCCAAAGTATTGATATTATAGCTAGAGATACAGAGCGCGATAACTTTATGACTGCACAGCAGGCTAAAGATTATGGCCTAATAGACAGAATAGTAACTCATAGATAAATTGTTAATTTGGCAGAAAGGAGATTACATGAAAAAAGTTTGCAGTTTTTGCGGCAATAATCAAACTGACGATATCGACATCATTGTCAGCGGCGATGTTTGCATATGCTCTGAATGTATATTAAGATGTGCCGACATATTAATTTATGAAAAAAACGAAGATTTTATTAAAGGCATAAACAACATCAAACAAAAGAGGGGTATAGGCAAAGCAGGTGAAAAAGAATTTGATTATGAATTCGCTCCAGCTGCCAAAAATAATTTATCGAAAGAAAATATACCCAAACCTATAGAAATAAAAAAGTATTTGGACGAATATGTTGTAGGGCAAGATGAAGCCAAACGAACACTTTCTGTTGCGGTATACAACCATTATAAGCGTATTTTCTATGATAATAAAGATGACGATGTAGAAATTCAAAAAAGTAATGTTTTATTACTGGGGCCGACAGGCTGTGGTAAAACTCTTCTTGCAGAAACGCTGGCAAAAATGCTCAATGTGCCTTTTGCCGTTACTGATGCCACCTCTCTCACCGAGGCAGGTTATGTGGGGGAAGACGTTGAAAATATATTGCTCAAGCTAATCCAAGCAGCAAACGGCGACATTCCAACTGCGGAACGTGGTATTATTTACATTGATGAAATAGATAAAATTTCGCGAAAGAGTGAGAATACTTCTATTACCAGAGATGTAAGCGGTGAAGGCGTGCAGCAAGCACTGCTGAAGATTTTGGAAGGCACTACAGCAAATGTGCCTCCGCAAGGCGGAAGAAAACATCCGTATCAGGAATTCCTGCAGATCAATACAAAAAATATCTTATTTATCTGCGGTGGAGCCTTTGACGGTCTTGAAAAAATAATTCAAAAGCGAATCGGCAAAAAAGGAATGGGCTTTGAATCAGATATTAAAGATAATCAGCATATGAAAAAAGGCGAAATCTTAATGCAGGTTATGCCAACAGACATCATTAAATATGGCATGATTCCTGAATTAGTAGGAAGGATACCCGTCATTACAGCTTTGGACGAATTAGATTTGAATACACTCATTCAAATATTAAAAGAACCGAAAAATTCGCTTACAAAACAATACAAAGCCTTATTTAAAATTGATGGCGTGACACTCACATTTGAGGATGAAGCACTTAGACAGGTAGCAAAACTTACACTAAACAGAGGACTGGGCGCCAGAGGTCTACGAGGCATTATGGAAAATGTAATGCTTCCTGTGATGTACACCATCCCTTCTTCTGATGAAATAAAAGAATTTGTAGTGGATAAAAAACTTGTTGATGAAAATGTGCACGATATTATTGATCATCAAAATGTAAGTTAAATAATTTTAAAAAGGCTGCTACAATGCAGTCTTTTTTATTTTTAAAATTTAAATAAATTGTTATTTTTCATCTATTGCTGTTTTATTGTTATTTGATATAATAAGAAGGCGTTTTTAAAAGGTAGGGATTTTTATGACTAGTGAACGAAAAAAAATGATCTTTGCGGATCTTGCAATTATTCTTATGGCTTTTATTTGGGGCAGCGGATTCGCCGGCAATAAAATATTATTAAATGACGGACTGAATCCGATGCAGCTTATTGCGATCCGCTTTGTTATCGCAGCCATTTTTTTGTGTATTGTATTTAGAAAAAAGTTGACCCGAGATAAAAAGGTATTAAAAGCCGGATTTATTATCGGTTTTGTGCTATTCCTCAGCTATATGTTTCAAACTGTGGGATTAGATTACACTACTGCAAGTAATAATGCATTTCTAACCAGCATCTATGTTATCATTGTACCCTTGCTCGCATATTTTATTACAAAACGAGCGCCGGACAAGTTTAATCTTACCGCTACTTTTTTGGTGCTTATTGGTATATGCCTGTTGACAATTGATTTTTCTAACTTTTCAATCGGCAAAACAATCACTTTCAAAGGTGATATGCTCACATTGGTCAGCGCCGTTTGTTATGCCTTTCAGGTCATTTTTATAGCGCACTATACAAAAAAACATGACCCGATTGTCTTAGCCGTTTTACAAATTTGTGTTGTCGCAATTTTAAGCACGATCTCCGCCCTTATTTTTGAAGGCACTGATTTTAGCATTTCTGCAGGCGGAATAGGAATATTACTGTATCTAAGTTTAGCTGCAACTGCTCTATGCTTAATACTTCAAAATGTCGCTCAAAAATATACAACCCCAACCCATGCAGGTGTATTGATGAGCATGGAAAGTGTTTTCGGAACACTGCTCGGTGTTTTGATATTAAAAGAACATATAAGTACGCAGATGTGTTTTGGTTTTTTGATTATTTTAATTGCTTTAATTATTGCCGAAACAAAATTATCGTTCATGAAAATATTTTATAAACATAAAAAATTATCCACATACAAACAAGTTAAATGATTAAGAGGTTATCACTAAGCGATAACCTCTTATAATATTGGCGAAAACAATTATGCCAATCCCATTCCTTTGTATAGCGCTTTAATATTGATATCTGCAAATTGTGCTTTTACATTATCTTTTATTACTTTTTCCCAGTCTATATGTTCTAAGTTCATAGCTTTGATCAAAGAACCCAGCAAGACTATATTCATCACTTTTTCATTTCCAAGTTCTTTGGCTATTTCTCCGGCATTGAAAATAACACAGTCTTCGACGTTTTCTTTTATATACTCCTTCACTCCTATAGGATATTCAAAAGCGCCCACTAAAATAGGGATCGACATGATTTGATAATCATTGATGACGATCTTACCTCCTATTTTTAAATATTCAATCCATCTATTGGCTTCTATTTCTTCAAAAGCGACTAAAATATCTGCTTCTCCTTTGTCTATAACAGGAGCATATACCTCGTCCTTGCTGTATACAATATGAGATGTTACACTTCCACCTCTTTGACTCATTCCGTGTATTTCAGACATTTTTACATTATATCCAGCATCCAACAGACCATTTGAAAGTATTTTCGCAGCAAGAATTGTACCTTGTCCTCCTACTCCGGATAATAATATTTTATTTATTGCCATATTACACACCTGTCCTTTCGATAGCATTAGACGGGCAAATCTGCACGCAGATTCCACAGCCTACACATGTAGAATTAACAATTACTTTTTTCTTTTCTTTGTCAAACTCAAGCCCCGGACATCCGATTGATTTTAAACAAATCTTGCATCCTATGCATTTTTCATCATTAATTTTTGCTTTATTTTGTTCGTGATATTCTTTTGATTCTTTGGCAGTCAGTTTTTTCATGACGCACGGATATCTGAAAATAATGACATGCAGTTCATCCGATTCTACTGCTTTTATGAGTGCATCTTCGCTTTCTTTTAAATTTGTAGGATCTACTATTATAATATTTTTTATCCCGAAAGAAGCACACACATCTTCGATTGCAAAAGGTTCAACTTCTTTTCCTGCGAGTAATCTGCCAGAACCCGGGTTTTCCTGATGCCCTGTCATTGCTGTTGTTTTATTGTCTAAGATACATATCACCGGTGTTCCTTTATTATAAGCTGTGTTCATTAGGCTGTTGACTCCGGTATGATAAAATGTGGAATCCCCGATTACTGCGATTGAACGCTTATCTATGCCGTGTCTGTCAAAAGATGTTTGAGAACCGTGCGCCATGCTGATACTCGCGCCCATGCATACTACATTATCAACCGCCATAAACGGAGGAATCGCACCAAGTCCGTAACATCCTATATCTCCATGTACGATCGTGTCATATTTTTTTCTTATTTTAGATAAGACAAAAAAGCTTCCTCTATGTGGACATCCTGCGCAAAGAGCCGGCGGTCGCGGCACCACAAATTCATGTTTGGCCGTAATATACCTTATATCTTCTTTGAAAAATGTCTTTTTTAACATTGGTACACTGTATTCTCCGGAATATGGATTAAATCCTGCTTCTACAAATGCATCTTTACCTACGCATTCAATGCCTTCATTTTTTAGATGGTTTTCTATATAAGGCATCAATTCTTCAATAACAATCACTTTTTTCATTTCTGACGCAAATTCTTTTATTTTTTGCATTGGCATCGGATAAGAAAAACCAATTTTAAAATATGAAACTTTATCACCAAATACTTCTTTAGCATAATAATAAGGAATGCCCGAAGAAATTATTCCTATATCCTTATTGTTGTACTCTATGTAATTATATTTGCTGCTGTAGGATAGCTCTGTTAATTCTTCTGTACGTTTACTTACTCTCGCAAACATTCCAACCATCGCGGCGGGCAGCGGCACTTTTGGTTCTTTGCTTATTATTTGAGGTTCTTTATCGACTCTGTCGGAAAAAATTACGGGAGATTTACTATGACATACTCTTCCCGTCATTCTGAGAGTTACGAGCGTTTTATGTTTTTCGCTTATTTCATAAGCATCTTTAATCATGTCAACAACTTCCTGACTGTCTGACGGTTCGAACATCGGCATATTTGAAAAGGCCGCAAAAATTCTATTATCTTGCTCATCTTGTGAAGAATAATATCCCGGCTCATCACAGATCACTAATATCAGCCCTCCGTCAATACCAGGTAACGAAATTGACATAAAAGGATCGGCCGCAACATTTAGCCCGACAACTTTCATTGCTGCCATTGATCGCATCCCGGCTTGAGCCGAACCGATCGCTGCTTCGAGTGACACTTTTTCATTTGTAGCCCATTCAGAATAAATTTCACTATATTCTCCTACCTCTTTTAAAATTTCTGAACTTGGAGTGCCGGGATAGGCCGATGCAAATACTGCTCCCGCCTCGTAAATGCCTCGAGCCACTGCTTCGTTACCTGTTAAAAATTCTTTCATATATATTACTCCTTTAATAAATAGTAGTTTTATTATATTTTTTTGCAAATGATATAACATTTGCATGGCTCAATATCTATTTTACTATTTTTGTATTTTGTATTATTGTTTGCTTGTATTACATGTGCATTGTAATATATTCATTAAAATTTGTCAATAAATAAAAAAAGAGCGATAAAATCGCTCTTTTAATTTTTATTCTAATACTCCGCCTTTATCGGCCGATTTAGCTAATTTAGAATAAATTGATAAGTATCCGGTTAAATCCTTTGGTTCATACTGCCACTGTGCTTTGCGCGCCGTAAGCTCTTCATCGCTGACATGGAGTGTCAATTCTTTATTGATAACATCGATTGTTATTTTGTCTCCATCTTTCACAAGTGCAATCGGACCGCCCGCTGCCGCTTCAGGAGAAATGTGCCCGACAAAGCATCCGTTGTTCGTGCCTGAAAAACGTCCGTCTGTAATAAGAGCGGCGCTTTTTGCGAGCCCTTGTCCATGCATCATTTTCATCGTTACCGCCATTTCCCTCATACCTGGACCGCCCTTTGGTCCTTCATAGCGAATGACAACCACATGTCCGGGTTTGATTTTCTTCTCTTGTAATGCGGTGATACTTTCTTCTTCGCTGTCAAAACAAATAGCCTCTCCCGTGAACTGTCTGACTTCTTCTGCAATCGCTGCAGGTTTTGCCACTCCCGTATCAGGCGCTAAATTTCCTCTCATGATTGCAAGCCCACCCAGTGTGCTGTGAGGATTATCCAACGTTCTTATCATATCGTCATTTAGCGGATAACAAAAAACATAATCTTCAATATTCTCCCCAATTGTCTTCCCTGTAACTGTCAATGCATCCAAGTCTAACTTAGATTTCAGATTTTGTAATACCTTGGGCACGGCACCCGCTTTAAAGTAATCCTCCATATCCCAGTCATTACTTGCCGGATTAATTCTTGCAATATGCGGAATCAGTTTGCTTTGTTTATCAAATTCCTTCATGATTTCATCTGTATCCATGCCTGCAAGATATCCGATTGCACATAAATGAATAACGGCATTTGTGCTTCCACCTGAAGCCATTACATATCTTATTGCGTTTCGAATACTTTTCTGTGTGATAATATCACTTGGTTTGATTCCGTCTACTACTAATTCAACAATTTTTTCTCCCGTACTTTGAGCTGCTCTGAAGCGTTCAGAATACACTGCGGGAATTGCGGCGGCTCCAGGCAATACCATTCCAAGCGCTTCGGCTGTGCAACACATTGTATTTGCAGTGCCGTAAAACTGACAAGAACCACAAGTAGGTGTACATACTTTTGTCAAATTTTCTAAATCCTGCCATGTTATTTTCCCAACTTGCTGCATTCCGGCAGCTTCTGCAACGGTTGATAAATCAGCCTTTGATTTTTCTCCGAAAGCAGGACCTGAAAGCATAGGGCCACCAGGCAAGAATATTGCCGGTATATTTGCTCTGATTGCTCCCATCAACATACCCGGTACAATCTTATCGCATGAAGCCAGTAAAACAATGCCGTCCAATTGATGCGCTTTTGCCATGATCTCAATTGTATAAGCTATAACATCGCGCGACGGCAATGTATAGAAATTCCCCACATGTCCGTTGGCCACTCCGTCACAGCATGCAATTGTGCCGAATTCAACAGCTGTTCCGCCTGCTCTGTAAATACCTTTTTTTACAAATTCGGCTACCTGCCTTAAATTCGAATGACCGGGAACCAATTCATTAAATGAATTGGCGATCCCTATTATCGGTCTGTTTGTATCCTCTTCTGAAAAACCATTTGCTTTATAGAACACAGTATTAAGTACATTATCTTTTGAATTAAAATTTGTTTTATATTCCTTCATAACTTTTTCCTTTAAAATGATTAAAATAAACAGTATATAAATATAAATGACTATTTTAGAAGCTGTTTATAGTCGAGAACTCCGCCTTTATCGGCTGAACGAGCCAATACTGCATATCTTGCCAAATATCCTTCCAATTCTTTCGGTTGATATTTCCATTCCTTTCTTCTTGCTTCTAACTCTTCATCACTGACATGAAGTGTTAGTTCTTTTTTAATAACATCGATTGTTATTTTATCTCCATCTTTGACCAAAGCCAGCGGTCCTCCAACAGCCGCCTCCGGTGACACATGCCCAACAAAACAACCGTTGTTAGTGCCCGAAAATCTTCCGTCTGTTACCAAGGCTGTGCTTTTTGCAAGACCTTGTCCATATAACAGCTTCATTGGCTGGTACATTTCCCGCATGCCGGGGCCACCTTTTGGTCCTTCATAACGAATGACCACTACATCGCCTGCTTTAATTTTAAGCTGTTCTAATGCTTTTGTACATTCTTCCTCGCTGTCGAAACAAACAGCCGTACCTGTAAAACATCTTATTTCTTCCGCTATTGCAGCAGGCTTTGACACGGCCGTATCAGGAGCTAAGTTACCTCGCATAATTGCAACGCCTCCAAGCGTGCTGTGAGGGTTATCAAGCGTTCTTATCAGATCATCATTTGGAGGATATGCGAAGGTGTGTTCTTCCAGATTTTCTTTTAAGCTTTTACCAGTCACAGTCATGACATTTAAATTTAATTTATCTTTGATATTCATCATAACTTTTGGTATGCCGCCCGCCTTATAAAAATCTTCCATATCATAAACAAGCGAAGCCGGGTTGACACTTGCAATATGAGGTACCTTATCGCTTTGAATATCAAATTCTTCCATGACTTTATCAGTATCTATGCCGATTTCATAAGCCAATGCCGGCAGATGAAGAACGGCATTTGTGCTTCCTCCCGATGCCATGCACACGGCAATCGCATTTTGAATGGATTCAAAAGTAATTATTTGTCTTGCTTTTATGCCGTTTAAAACAAGTTCCACGATTTTTTCTCCGGATTCCTGCGCACATCTGAACCGTTCAGAATAAACAGCCGGTATCAAGGCTCCTCCTGGAAGCACCATTCCCAATGCTTCTGCCAGACAACACATTGTGTTAGCCGTACCATAGAAAGCACAAGATCCACAAGTCGGACTCACCACTTCAGCTAATTTATCTACATCCTGCTGAGTAATTTTTCCTGCTTGCATCATTCCGACCGCTTCTGAAACCGCTGTGCCGTCTGCTTTCGCTTTCGCACCAAAAGCAGGACCGCCAAGCATCGGACCACCAGGAACAATAATTGCCGGAATATTGGCTCTTGCCGCCGCCATCAGCATACCGGGTACAATTTTATCACAAGAACCAAGCAATACAATGCCATCCAATTTATGTGCTTTAATCATGACTTCGATGCTGTCCGCAATAACTTCTCTCGAAGGCAGAATATAATACATACCTGCATGTCCTTGCGCGATACCGTCACAACAAGCAATCGTACCGAATTCAACAGCCGTGCCGCCACCACGGTAAACGCCTTTTTTAACAAACTCAGAAACTTGCCTTAGATTATAATGTCCCGGAACAAGCTCGTTAAATGAATTGGCAATGCCAATAATCGGTCTGTGAATATCATCATTGCTCATACCCATTCCCGACCATAATGTTTTATGAAACATTTTATCTCCAGCATCATGCTCTAGAATTTTCTGATTCATATTTAACCTCCTTAAAAATGTTTATTTTATTCTAAAACGCCGCCTTTATCGGCAGATTTCGCTAATTTTGCATATCGCGCCAAATAACCTTTTGTTTTCTTAGGCTGATATTTCCAATCTGCTTTACGCTTTGCCAACTCTTCATCACTTACATGAAGGGTAATATTTTTATTGATAACATCGATAGTTATCTTATCTCCGTCTTTCACCAATGCAATCGGGCCGCCGACTGCAGCTTCAGGAGAAATATGCCCTACGAAACATCCGTTATTTGTTCCCGAAAAACGTCCGTCCGTGATAAGTGCTGTACAAGTTGCAAGTCCTTGCCCATTTAAGAATTTCATTGGCTGATACATTTCTCTCATTCCGGGTCCGCCTTTTGGCCCTTCATAACGGATTACTACAACATGCCCGGGTTTTACTTTAAGTTCTTTCAACGCAGCAGAACATTCTTCTTCGCTGTTAAAACATATCGCTTCTCCTGTGAATTGTCTAACCTCTTCTTTAATTGCCGCAGGCTTTGCAACTCCTGTATCAGGAGCCAAATTTCCGCGCATAATGGCAAGGCCTCCAAGTGTGCTGTGAGGATTATCTATTGTTCTCACTAAATCATCATCTGCCGGATATGGCGAAATATATTCGTCTAAATTCTCACCCATTGTTTTCGCTGTCACTGTAAGTGCATCTGTTTGAATCAAAGACTTAATATTTTTCATAACTTTAGGTACCCCACCGGCTTTATACCAATCTTCCATGTCCCAAACATTACTTGCCGGATTGACTGTGACGATCACCGGAACTTTTTGACTTTGTTCATTAAATTCTTTTAATATCAAATCAGGATCCATATCCAATTCATAAGCAAGTGCACAAATATGAATCACCGCATTCGTGCTCCCTCCGGAAGCCATACAAAGGCTAATTGCATTTTGAATAGCTTCAAAAGTTAAAACATCCTTTGATGTGATACCCTTTTTCACAAGTTCTACAATGGCTTCACCGGATTTTTGCGCTGCTCTCAAACGTTCAGAATAAACGGCGGGTATCAATGCAGAACCAGGAAGCGACAATCCCAGAGCTTCTGCTACCGCTGTCATCGTGTTGGCGGTTCCATACATTGAGCAGGATCCGCATGTCGGCATTGTAAGTGTTGCAAGATTACGTACTTCTTGCTCCGTGGCTTTACCTACCTGCATCATTCCCATCGCTTCAGTATAGGCAGTGCCGTCTGTTTTCTTCTTTTTGCCAAATGCCGGTCCGCCAAGCATTGGCCCGCCGGCTACAAGAATCGTCGGAATATTTAATCTGGCCGCAGCTATCAGCATGCCGGGTATGATTTTATCACATGAACCAAGTAGAACCAGTCCATCAAAATGATGTATTTTAACCATCGTCTCAATACTATCGGCTATTACTTCTCTTGAAGGCAAAATATATAAATTCCCTTCATGCCCTGTTGCCACACCGTCACAACCTGCAATTGTGCCAAATTCAACAGCAGTTCCTCCTGCCCTGTAAATACCTTTTTTTACGAAATCCGCAACTTGTCGTAAATTCATATGCCCAGGCACTATTTCATTAAATGAATTAGCTATACCGATGATCGGCCTTTTTAAATCGTCATCTGAACACCCAAATGCTTTGTAAAACATTAAATTATTTAGGTCTTCAAGTTTTTCTGATGAAAAATTCGGCTTATATTCTTTCATTCTGACCTCCTGAAAAATTAAATTTAAAATAAAGTATAAATATAGTATAATAATTTTATTATTTAATATTATACTATAAATTAAAACGATTAAAAGCAGATTTCATAAATAAATTGTTTTTAATATACTAATTAACTAAATGTATTGATTAGATTTAAATGATTTTTAAAAAAAGATTGATTAAAATATATAAAATTTAGTTATAGGAGCAAATAATACATGAAAAAAAAATTATATAAAGATAAAAATACAGGAATTCTTTCCGGTGTATGCTCTGGAATAGCTCAATATTTAAATATTGATGTCACAATTGTAAGGATACTATACATACTTTTATCCATATTCAGCGCAGCATTCCCGGGTATTATTGTATACATTATATTGATATTCATTTTGCCTGATAAATCTGATATTGGTTTTACCGATTATCGTATAGATGATGAAAAATAAATATTTCCAATTACTTTACTGATTTTAAAATGAATAGTTTCGCCAGTTTTTAAGATAATAATTTACGAGTATATTATAAGGAGTGAGTTATTATGGATAGAGAAACTTATACGAAAATTGCGCAGAACTGTTCTGAATTCAGACCTGTTGCAGATATGTTCAAAAATGCTGTCGACGCCGGAGCTCCCACTTGCCTGAATTGCAAACATTTAAAACATGGTATTTGTAATTTGGATTTAATTGATCCTATCAAACAAAATTTACAAAGTTAAAAGCGGCTAAGCCGCTTTTAACTTTAAATAATAGCCGTGATCTTAAGATATTGACTATTTTTATTAAGTTTGTTAGAATACTAAATTATATGCAGAAAGATGTGAGGATTTAATTTTGGAAGGATATTTGAAATGGGCAAAAGCATTGCGGATTATATTCTATGTCGGTATCGTTATTGATGTTGCTCTGTTGATTTTTATTATTTACAGCAAAGATTTTACAAATTTTTTAATTTTGGGAATATTGGTTGTACTTACAGTCTGGTCAAAATCATTAAGCAAGCAAATGGAAAAAATATATTATGATAATCCCAATGCAGAATTAATAGATATATTTGAATTAAAATACAAAGCAGATAAAGAAGAAAAAAGACAAAAAGAAGAATATAAAAAACAGAAAAAAAATATAGAAAAAACATAAATACTTCTTACTTAAACCCGAGCAAATTACATTTTGCTCGGGTTATTTTAATGAATACTTGCATTTCTATTGTTATCAAATTCTAAAGAAAATATGCATTTTAAAACACTATACTCGGTACTCACCGTTTTAGAATTATCTTCCGTAGTGCTTCTTATTTCCGAATAATATACTGTATTATCATTATTAAGTATAATTTTCCTGTTGGCAAGTTTTACGTCAGAAATTAGCCTGATATTATTTAGTCCGTTTTTTATTATTAAACCAATATTGAAACTCGTAGCACCTTCTTTTGTCCTTTCGATATAGATAACTTTATCTCCTTGATCGTTAAAAAAAACATTTTCTATCAGCTCACCACTTTTTTCTAGTTGCCTTGTATCACTTGAAATGTCGTATAAATAAATTTGATTATTGTCTGTGATTTTAGATATATAAACGACCGAATAACTGTCTTCATTCGTATCAAAGTCCTCAACGTTTATATCAATAACGCGAATATCTCCGTTTGCCGTATCTATCATATACAATGGATTTTGCTCATTATCTGTATTTTCGGCTTGAACAACGCATATTTGTGATCTTACAAAATACCTCACTTTCTTTATTGTGTATTTATCATCGAGTTTATAAAGTAGTTTTTTGTATCCATCAGCGTTTGCAAGCTTTATATTTCCGTCTGAAGTACCATAGACTACATAATTACCTGTTTTAACAATCCCTGTTGTAATATTTTCATCTTCACTGGCTACCGTAATGGTTTTATTGTTATCAATTGTCGTATACATTAATTTTCGATGCTGATTTGCATCACTGTTTATATAATATGCTCCAGCCATAGCGCTGTCAAAGCACGCGCTTACATGGTCTGTTAAATCAAAATTGAAGATACTCATTTGCGAGGTATCCTCATCAAACAAATTTGTGCTCATGTATTCCTTTCCCGTCTCTATACCTGTCTGTATATCGCTTTGCATCGGAATCGTAACCAAAAATTTGCCTTCATCTTCATTGAGATCGTATAATATTCCCTCGCATACTTGATTATAGGATACTATATTCGCTTGAATCATATTTTCGGAAATATTATCTTCGTCTTCAATCAATATCGGTACATCACGCTTTATAACCGATTTTGAATATAAAATGCCAACACATACCAATACAACTATGATACTGGTGATTGTAATAAGTACCTTTTTCATTTTTTATCCTCTTGATTGGTAAGTTGTGTATTTTTTGTAGGCAGCGTTATACTCACCAACGTGCCTTCGCCCTCTTGACTGCTCAACACAACTTCTCCGCCATGACTCTTAATAATTTGTCTGACAATTGATAACCCCATTCCAATGCCCCCTCTTTGTCTGCTTCTTTCCTCATCTACTCTGTAAAATGCCTCAAAAACATTATCAATCATATCATTAGGTACGCCAATTCCATAATCCCGAATATCAACTTGGATATATTTATTATTATTCAATGTGACTGTTACATTAATTTTTCCGCCTTCATAAGAATATTTAATTGCATTATCCAAAACATTAATAAAGACTTGTTTGATTCTGTCATAATCACCTAAAATCTTCGGCAGCTCTGTAGCCTTATATGAAATATCAATTCCGTATTTCAGACTTTTCATTCTCATTGCTTCAATAACATCATTTAGTACGTCATCGATATCCATGTCTGAAAATATCATATCAAAATCCAATTTATCATATTTATTCATCAGCAAAACATCATCCACTAATCTTAATAGGCGCTGACTTTCTTTATTAATGGTATCTATTGCTTTTTTTGTCAATTCCGTATTTTCGGTGCCTCTTCTATTCAGCATGTCCGCATAACCGATAATCGTTGTTAACGGTGTTCTAAGTTCATGGGAGATACTGCTTAAAAATTTGTTCTGTTCTTTTTTTAACAATCTATCTTTTGTTACATCTTGAATAATTACCAGTATATCAATATATGTTGTACTTTCTCCGGCATATTTGGCGATAATTCGAAGATTCTTCTCTTTAAAAACTATTTCACTGATGAGTACTTCATTTGTTTGACGCAAAGCCGCCACAAGATTTTTAATCTCGCCCAACATTCCAAGCTTAATATCTTTATCTGTGATATTGCCGCAATCAAACATTTTTTTCGCGCTCTCATTTAACGTAATTACTTTATCTTTCTCGTCTATGGCGATGACGCCGCTTTCTATATTACTTAGCATCAATGATAGCTCATATTGTTTTTCTTGATAAGCATTTATTTTATTCTCTATTTCATCTGCCATTTTATTAAAATTGTCTTTCAATAAATTTATTTCATCTTTAGATTTATAAACTACAAATCTTTTTGATAAATCTCCTTCTGTCATGTCTTTGCTCATTTGTGTAACATCACTGATTGGCTGCATTAGATTTTTATAAGAAATAAACATGATCCCCGAAATGACCAGTATGGCTAAAAATATTGTCCAAATAAACAGCATAGATGTAAAATGGATCATTTCATCCATTGCCTGCATTGAATAGACAGTTCTGACAACGCCAATAACCGTATCATTGATAATAATAGGCGTAGCAAACATGAGATAATTTTGGTCATTTAATTTTGTATACATGTATGCTTCTTTTTGCGAATTTAATGCCGCATAGACTTCAGCATAATATTGCTGCTCTTTGCCCTCAACTAGTATTTCAGAATCATCAATACTGCTGCTGTCAGCCAGAATAGACCCCTGCGCATCAAAAATTTGAATTCTGGAACCAGTAGTCAGTTGAAATTTTTCAGCAAAATATTTGGCATTCTCATTAAATATAATATCATTATTCCCTGTACTGCTGGCTGCAGTTTGAACAACCAATTGCTGTGCGGATGCATTCAGCTCATCTGATTCCTGTGATAATTTTTCAATGGCATCATTGACTGAATATCTTTCCATTGTATTGATGATAAAAATTTCCGAAAGAACCATACAGATGATTAAAATAATAATATTATATAAGAACATCCTTGAACGAAAACTAATATGCATTCTAATATTTCCTCATTTTATATCCAATACCAAAAACTGTTTCTATATACTTTTGCAATGTATTTTCTTCAATTTTTTTTCGTAACCGTTGAATATGCATGTCAACAGTTCTGCTTTCCCCAACATTTTCATAATCTTTCCATATAATATTAAACAGGTCGTCTCTTGTATACACTTTTTCAAGCGAACGCATAAAAAGCTCCAACAGATCGAATTCTTTTGGTGTTAAGTGTATTTCATTTCCTGCTACTTTTGCACTCCTGCTGATGAGATTTATTTCAATATCACCGTTTTTTAGTAAATACCCTTCATCTACCTTACTTTTATTATTGATGGTTGATCGCCGAAGAAGAACTTTAATGCGCGCCAACAGCTCTCTCATGTCAAACGGCTTCGTAATATAGTCATCTGCGCCCAACTCTAGGCCTAAAACTTTATCTATAATATCCGTTTTTGCCGTAAGCATTAAAACCGGAATATCACTTTTTGCGGTTATTTGCTTGCATATATCAAATCCACTGATTGATGGAAGCATAATATCCAAAAGCACTAAATCTACCTTTTGTGAATCAAATACCTCCAGTGCTTCTGCTCCATCAGTACAGGTAATGACATCATATCCCTCAAATTCAAGTTCCATTTTTAATAAATCACAAATGTTGATTTCATCATCTACGACAAGAATTTTTTTATCCATAAATTACCTCTGAGTTGTAAATATAATCATTATACACTAATCAATTCATTTATAAAAGATGCTCCTCTAATATACTTTTTATAAAAAAAGCAGGAATATCCTGCTTATAAATACTATATGAAATTACTTATCTTTTTCGTATAGCTTTTTGCCCATCAAAACCCCCATGATAGAGGCCATCATCAAGCCTCTCGTCCATCCGCTTGAATCACCAAGACAATATAGGTTTTGTATGTTCGTATTTAAATCTTTATCCATAATGATTCTGTTTGAATAAAATTTAATTTCAGGTGCATAAAGCAGTGTTTCATTGCTGGCAAATCCCGTGACTACTTTGTCCATAGACTGAATAAAACTCAAAATATTGATTAAAGTTCTATAGGGCAATGCCGCGCTGATATCTCCTGCAATGGCATCTTTTAAAGTAGGTCTGACATTGGAATATTCCAATTCTTTTGCCCATGTTCTTTTTCCATCTAAAATATCACCATAACGTTGAACCAAAATATGTCCGTCTGCCAGCATATTCACCAGCGTTCCCACCATTTGAGCATAAGCAATTGGTTCTTCAAATGGAATAGAAAAATTATGGCTGCAAAGTATTGCTACATTTGTATTCTCAGATTTTAAATCTTTGTAAGAATGCCCGTTTACCAAGGCTAAGTTATTATCATAATTTTCCTGGCTTACAAAGCCTCCCGGATTTTGACAAAAAGTTCTTACCTTATTTTTGAAGGGTTTCGGATATCCTATAAGCTTTGGTTCATACAAAAGGTCATTGACTTCTTCCATGATTTCATTTTTTACTTCGACACGTACCCCAATATCAACTGTACCCGGTTTATGCCCGATGCCGTGTATTCTGCACATTTGATCCAACCAATCGGCTCCTTTACGCCCTGTTGCTACAACAATGTGCTTCGCTTGAATTGTTTGTGTGGCTTCCTGATCATTTGAATCGGCGACAACAACACCTGTACAAATACCATTGTTGATGATTAAATCTTTGCATACGGTATTAAACATAATATCCACGCCATTTTCTGTCAAATACTGTTGCAGACCAAAATAAATCTGCTGTGTTTTTTCAGTACCCAGATGACGAATAGGGCAGTCCACAAGTTTTAACCCCGATTGAATTGCGCGTCGTCTGATGTCTTTTATTTTTTCTATATTTTCAATACCTTCAACTTTGGTATCCGCCCCGAATTCTAAATAAATCTTGTCTGTATAATTTATCATTTCTTGCGCCAGATCAGCACCAATTAAGCTTGGCAAATCACCGCCTACTTCATAGCTTAGTGATAATTTACCATCAGAAAACGCTCCCGCTCCCGAGAATCCAGTCGTAATATGACAATAAGGTTTGCATTTGATACACTCTTTGGTTTTAGATTTTGGACATCTTCTTTGATCAACCGCAACACCTTTTTCAATCATCAAAATTTTTTGATTTGAATTTTGACGAATTAATTCTAATGCAGTGAATATCCCGGCAGGTCCTGTCCCAACAATAAGAACATCATAGTTCATTTTGTTACCTCGCATTTTGATAATTATTGTAAACCATTTACTTATATACATAAAAAATATCGCAAGCTATACAGTTTGCGATATTTAATAAATATAACTATTTAACTTCTACGCTACCGCCAACTTCTTCGATTTTAGCTTTCATGTTAGCTGCTTCTTCTTTGTTTGCGCCTTCTTTTATTGTTGAAGGTGCACTATCAACCAAATCTTTTGCTTCTTTTAAAGCAAGCCCTGTAAGTTCTCTAACTACTTTAACAACTTTTAATTTTTCACTGCCTGCATCTTTTAAAACAACATCAAATTCTGTCTTTTCTTCTTCTGCAGGTGCTGCTGCGGCTGCCGGCGCTGCGGCTGCCGCTACCGCTACAGGCGCTGCGGCGCTAACACCAAATTCTTCTTCCAATGCTTTTACTAATTCTGCAAGTTCTAAAACTGTAATACCTTTAATTTCTTCTATTATTTTTTGAATTTTTTCACTCATTATAATATTCTCCTATTTTAATTTAATTTATTAATACTCTTTAAGCACATTCTTTTTGCTCTTTGATTGCATTAAGCGCAACTGCTAATCCTCTGATATTTCCGTTTAATACATTTACCAGTCCACTTAATGGTGCATTCAGGCTGCCCAGCATTTTGGCAACAAGTTCTTCTTTGCTTGGCAGAGATGCAAGACTTTCAACTTCTTTGTCACTTAGTACTTTGCCGTCTACATAGCCCGCTTTAACGCTTAATATTTTATTTTCTTTAATAAAATCAGATAAAAGCTTAGCAGGTGCTACGGGATCTTCGGCACTTGTCGCAATAGCGATCGAGCCAACCAAATGATCTATAAGCCCATCACATCCGCTATCTTTAGCCGCAAGTCTTGCCAATGTATTTTTATATACTTTATATTCCACATTCGCTTGTCTTGCCTTATCTCGCAACAGAGTAGCTTTTTCAACGCTAATGCCTTTATAATCAATTAGGATAATTGATTTTGCACTGGCAAATTTATCACTTATTTCATTCACTATCTCTTTTTTGGCTTCAATATTTGCTGACATGTTTCCCTCCTTTATTAAAAATAAAAACTCTTTTTGCAGACAATGCAAAAAGAGTTCAAACTTACGCATCTTTTCACACCTAGGCAGGATTTACTTTTGCACCTACTGTCTGCGGTATAACACAAATATTATATATAAAAATTATTATTTTGTCAATATATTTTAAAAATTAGAATTTAGAAGCGTTGATTTTAACTCCGGGCCCCATCGTGCTGGTGATTGTAACACTTCTGAAATACTGACCCTTTGATGTTGCAGGTTTTGCTTTTTTGACCGCGTCCATGAGTGCGTCAATATTTTCTTTGATTTTTTCATTATCAAAACTTGCTTTACCCACAGGCACATGGATAATATTTGTCTTATCTAATCTGTATTCCACTTTACCCGCTTTAATATCGTTCACAGCTTTTGCAATATCCATCGTTACTGTTCCGCTTTTGGGATTCGGCATAAGCCCTTTCGGCCCTAAAACACGCCCTATTTTCCCTACAATCCCCATCATATCAGGTGTTGCAACTGCAACATCAAAATCAAACCAATTTTCTTTTTGAATTTTTTCAACTAATTCTTCAGCGCCCGCATAATCTGCTCCCGCATTTAATGCTTCTTTCACTCTGTCTGCTTTGGCAAAAACTAAAACTCTCACAACTTTTCCTGTTCCGTTTGGAAGAACAACAGCTCCACGAACTTGTTGATCAGCATGACGCGAATCTACGCCAAGCTTGATATGCAGCTCAACTGTCTCATCGAATTTAGCTGTTGCGTTTGATTTGACAAGTGCAATTGCATCCATTAAATCGTATTGCTTTTGCTTGTCAATTGTTTTTGCTTTTTCTAAATAATTTTTTCCTCTTTTCATGTTTTCCTCCTTGTGGTAGAAATTCGGCTTTAAGCCTCCCACGTATTCCTTAAATGTCTTGCTTACCATTGTCTAAATTTATTCTTCTATAGTAATACCCATGCTTCTTGCTGTTCCGGCCACCATACTCATTGCCGCTTCAAGAGATGCCGCATTTAAATCAGGCATTTTAACTTTTGCAATTTCTTCTAACTTTGCTTTACTGAGCACTGCAACTTTTTGTTTATTTGGTACTGCAGAGCCACTTTGAAGACCTAATTCTTTTTTAATCAAAACAGCGGCAGGGGGAGTTTTTGTAACAAATGTGAATGATTTATCTTGATATACTGAAATAACAACAGGTGTTATGATCCCATCCATTTCAGATGTTCTTGCATTGAATTGCTTGCAAAAATCCATAATATTAACGCTGTGTTGCCCGAGAGCTGGCCCAACCGGCGGTGCAGGGGTTGCTTTTCCTGCTGGTATTTGTAATTTTATTAATCCGACAACTTTTTTTGCCATTTTTATCACCTCTATGAAAATTCATTGTTTTATAATTTTGATATTTGTAGAAATTCTAGCTCAACCGGAGTTTCTCTGCCAAACATCGATATATTTGCTTTAATTTTTCTTTTCTCAGCATTGACCTCTTCTACTACGCCCGTAAATCCTTCAAACGGCCCCGCCAATACTTTCACTGTTTCACCGACTTTAATATCGATTGTCGGAATTTTATCTTTAATTCCGAGGGAACGCAACTCATTTTGCGAAAGCGCAACCGGCTTTGACCCAGGCCCAACGAACCCGGTAACACCTCTGGTGTTTCGCACTACATACCAGCTTTCATCGGTCATAAACATTTTTACAAGAACGTAACCCGGAAAGACTTTCTTCATTACCAGTTTTCTCTGTCCGCCTTTAGTTTCTTCCACTTCATACATAGGCACGACTACTTCTTCAATAAGATGATGCATATTTCTACTTTCTACAGCAGCTTCAATGCCATCTTTTACTTTATTTTCATAACCTGAATAAGTATGCGCTACATACCATTTGGCTTCACTATCCATCATTTATAGCTCCAATCTTACAAAAATAATGACGTTGCAGCACCCAGTACAGTATCTGCTATCCAAAATATCAGAGTCATTATTGCCACTAATCCCAACACAACTCCGGTATGCTGAATCAATTCTTTTCGTGTCAGCCATGTAATTTTCTTTACTTCACTCCACATACCGGTAAAATATTTAATTGTTCTTTTTGGAATATCGCTGAATCTTCCTTTAAATCTTCCTTGCTTTTTTACTGCATTTTTGCTCATTTTACACAACCTTACCTAGTTTCTTTATGCGTTGTATGTTTTTTACAAAATTTACAGAATTTTTGAAGCTCAAGTCTATCAGGATCGTTCTTTTTATTTTTCCTTGTCGTATAATTTCTTTGCTTACATTCTGTGCATGCCAAAGTAACATTCACTCTCATAATTATAACCTCCATTGTCAGTAACAACAATTCACTGCAAAAATTTGTGCACTAAAAAAAGGCCTGTTGCCTTTTTCTTAAATCCGTGAATTTAGTATATCAGATATCTTTATAAAATACAATAATAATTTAAAAAATATTTACAAAAAAATTACCGTTTAACCGTAGACTTTTCTACCTTCGATATATGTTGCCACAACCTTGCTGCGCACGTCAAAAGGATCTCCGTCAAAAATGACAAAATCAGCGTCTTTATCCATTTCTATGCTGCCGACAAGGCTGTCTATACCAAGAATCTGTGCAGGATATATTGTAATTGTTTTAAGTGCTTCTGCCTGACTCATTCCTTCCCTTATTGCAAGCGCCGCACATACGATGAGATGCTGTATCGGCGTTACAGGATGATCGGTTGTAAGTGCTGTTTTAACCCCTTTCTTGTTTAAAATAACCGCTGTTTTAAAGGATCTGTTTGCAAGCTCCACTTTTGAACGGCTGGTAAGAGACGGCCCTATGATCACAGGAAAATCTTCACGATACAAAATATCGGCGATTAACTCGCCTTCTGTGCAGTGATCAATCGTAATATTGATATCAAATTCTTTTGCAATGCGTATTGCCGTTAGGATATCGTCCGCTCTGTGCGCATGTACTTTGAGGGGAATTTGTTTTTCTAATACTTGTATCAACGCTTCTGCTTTTGGATTGGGTGCCAGTGTTGCAGATGCGCGCGCCAATGTCTTTTTCTTCGCATAATCTTGTGCTTCGCTTAAAGCTTGTCTAAGTAAAGCAGCCGTGCCCATACGCGTGCTCGGCAGTTTATGTTCTTTTCCATATACACGTTTCGGGTTTTCTCCAAATGCGCATTTCATAGCTACGGGTTCTTTTATAATCATTTCATCAACACATCTGCCAAATGTTTTTATAGCCGCAAATGTGCCGCCGATTACGTTTGCACTCCCCGGACCTGCCGCTACAACAGTCACCCCTCCTGCCAACGCCTCGCTAAACCCTTCTTCCAGCGGATTAATTGCATCGATTGCCCTAAGATGCGGAGTAAGAGGATCAGTGCTTTCGTTTGTGTCATCACCTGCAGTGCCGATACATTCTTCGTGCATTCCAAGATGCGAATGTGCATCGATAAATCCGGGCAGCAAGTTGCGGCCGCCTAAATCTATCTGCTCTGTTCCTTCAGGCGCAATAATATCTTTGCCTACAGCTTTTATTTTGCCTCTGGCAACAAATATTTTTCCGTTTTCAATGATTGGTCCTGACGCCGTGTAGATATTGCAGTTATAAAAAAGTCTGAACATCCTATCCTCCTAGTAATTACCATCTGTTTACATAAAAAAACAGAACAAATCTTATTTATAAATATTTTTTATTTTAAAAAATATTTATATGCATCATGCGCTCCAGCCTAATAAAATACTCTGCATTTATATTCTGTTTTGTAAAATATAGCATAGATACATATTAAAATCAACGCATATTTTGTTAATAAATGTAATGTGATTATATCATAAAAAGATTAATTTTATTAAGTATTCAAATAAAAAACAGCATGGATATTCTCTCTTGTTTCTATACCTGTCAAGAGAATATGATCCAATGCTGCTTTACTAAAATTTATTTGTTCATAATATTTAGTTAATCAATACCACCGGTTTTATCAAATCTTTAGGTTTGTCTTTCATTAGCATCAACGCAGGCTCTATGTTTTCAAATCCTACAAATTTATGTGTTATCATCTTACTCAAATCTATTTTCCCTGTCGCTACAAGGCTTGCAAGTCTTTCCATTCTCAATCTTCCACCTGGAGTTAGACCGGCATGAATATTTTTATGTCCCATACCTACACCCCATTCTACACGCGGGATTTTAATATAATCCCCACTTCCAAGATAGTTAACACTGCCTATGAAACCGCCGCAATGAAGCATTTTAACTGCTTGCTCAAAAGTATCGACATTTCCTCCCGCTATAATAACCTTATCAACACCTTTTCCATGTGTCTTATCCAATATTTGCTCATCAATAGAGCCTTCTTTATAACTGATAATATCTGTTGCCCCATAAAATTTTGCAACTTCAACGCATTTTGGACGTGTACCAACTGCAAATATTTGCCCAGCTCCCATTTTATTCGCTCCTGCAACAGCCATTAATCCCACAGGTCCTATACCAACTACGCATACTGTATCTCCAAGTTTTACCTCCGCAAGTTCAGCACCATGAAAACCCGTTGTCATCATATCAGTAATCATAGTTGCTTCGCCCGGATCCATACCTTCCGGTAATAACGCCAAATTTGCATCAGCTTCGTTGACATGGAAAAATTCGGCAAAAACACCATCTTTAATATTTGAATATTTCCATCCTCCGAGCATACAGGTTGAATGTTGTGCATAGCCTGCCTGGCTTGCAATGTCCCCCCAATCCGGAGTGATAGCAGGAACAATTACTTTATCTCCCGGCTTAAAATCTTTAACGAGATTCCCTACATCAACAACTTCTCCTACAACTTCATGCCCTAGAATTAAATCTGTACGTTCCCCTATAGCTCCTTCCCATACTGTGTGAACATCAGAAGTGCAAGGCGCTACGGCTATTGGGCGACAAATCGCATCAAGCGGCCCACATTTCGGTATATCTTTTTCAATCCATCCCGTTTTACCTAAGCCTATCATCGCATAACCTTTCATATTTTCCTCCTTAGTTTTTTTAATAAATCCTTATTAAAAATATTTTTAATATAAGTTATGTTTTATTGACAAAAATCTGTCAATTTGATTATGTTATTGATGATAAACTATAAAACAGCTTTAATGTCAATAAGAAATTTTCTATTTTATCAACTCTTGTGCTTTTAATTCTGTACGAATTGGTATCCATAAATCATAGTAAGCTATATATTCTTCATCTTTTTGCTCGTTTTTGTTCACTGTCAGCCATCTCCCAATAATGTCATCTATCGGTTGTAATCCTTGCGAAGATATGAATCGCAGCGCCGGATCAATATCTTTTCTCGTAATATCAATGATGGAGCTTGCTTTTAAAATAAAATGAACACACGGAACCGACGGATAATATGTGATATAATTATTTTCTTCAATATGAAACAACTCAGCATCTTCTTGCAAAATACATTGTCCATAAGTAAAAGAAACATCCGTATTTTCCTGTAAATAAAATTTTATGCTCGGAAAGATATACGGAGCCATCGTACACCACTCTTTTAATTGCTTCATGGCATACTCATCCGGAATTAATTCATACTCTTTTTGTATTTCAAGCCGATACATCGCAGGTCGTGTTGTGAGTGTGTACCGCCCGATACTTTGCACCATTTTTTGTGTTATATTACGAAAATATTTAATTTTATTGAGAAGCTGTGTCTTTTTTTCAATTTCTTTTATCAAATCTTTTTCTCTGATATCTAATTGTTCTATCAAATTTTCATATGATTCATCATAAATGATGTCTATAATATCCTTTAGCGCAAAACCATATTCTCTATATGCGCGCACTCTATATAAAAGTAAAAAATCCCACACATCATAATACCTATATCCATTAATATCTGATTTTTTGGGACGAATGAGTCCTTTTCGCTCATAGTGCCGGATCGTCTCCGGCGTAATGCTTAAGATAGATGCCAATTCATTGATTCTATACAGTTTGTACATAAATTTTACGTTCACTTTCTATGCATATTTTTTATTATTGATAAAATTTTAACGATTCTATCATTATAATAAACTTTAAAACCATTTGAAAGTCAATAATAATGTTAATATTCTATCATTTTTTACTTTTTAAAAATATTCATGTATAATCATTTTATACTTTTATTATGATATATAGTATATATTTTAGGTAAATGCTTGTTTTTACTAATTATATTCTTGACATTAAAATTGCTTTAAAGTATATAATTTTAAACAGTGATTAAATTTTGTCGAAATATTTAAATAAGGAGTGACACTTTTAATGTACAAAATATTAATGAAGAGAGATTTAAATGACACAACTTGCATGATGGACATTGAAGCGCCGAGAGTTGCGGCCAAAGCGCAAACAGGACAATTTGTTATACTTCGAGTTAACGAAGAGGGAGAACGTATTCCTCTTACAATAGCGGGCTGGGATAAAAAAACAGGTGCCGTAAAAGTTATTTTCCAAAAAGTCGGAAAAACAACAATGCTTTTAGGCGAAAAAAAAGAAGGCGAATACATCAGTGATTTCGCAGGACCTTTAGGTAAACCGACTGATTTTGAAGGCATCAAAAAAGCAATCGTTGTAGGCGGCGGCTTGGGCTGCGCAATCGCTTATCCGACTTCTAAAGCGCTTTTTGACAGAGGCGTTGAAGTGGATTTGATTGCCGGGTTTAAAACCAAAGACATCGTTATTCTTGAAGATGAAATGAAAGCGGCAAGCACGAGACTGCATCTTATGACAGATGACGGTTCCTATGGCAAAAAAGGATTTACGACCACAGAGTTAGAGGAAATTTTATCACAGGATCCTAACTATGATGTTGTGTACACATTCGGACCGCCCATTATGATGAAATTCGTATCTCAGGTAACCAAAAAATTTGGTGTCAAAACTATTGTGAGCATGAACCCCATTATGATAGACGGAACGGGAATGTGCGGCGGATGCCGATTGACTGTAGGCGGAGAAACAAAATTCGCCTGTGTGGATGGGCCTGATTTTGACGGTCATCAAGTTGATTGGGATGAGATGATGAGACGTTCAGCGATGTATAAAGAACAAGAAACCAAAGCTACAGAAGCACATAAATGCAGAATGGAGGGCATGAACTGATGAGCAAGCCGAATATGTCTTTAGAAAAAACTCCTATGTTAGAGCAAGACCCTAACATAAGAAATAAAAATTTTGATGAAGTAGCTTTAGGCTACACAGAAGAAATGGCTATAAATGAAGCCACCCGATGTCTGCAATGTAAAAACAGACCATGTGTTGCCGGCTGCCCGGTCAATGTACAGATCCCAGAATTTATTAATCTGGTTGCGCAAAAAGATTTTGAAGGCGCATACAAAAAAATAAAAGAAACCAATTCTCTTCCAGCCGTTTGCGGAAGAGTATGTCCTCAGGAAAATCAATGTGAAGCAAAATGCGTACGCGGTGCCAAAGGCGACAGCGTGGGCATAGGCAGACTGGAACGTTTTGTAGCAGACTGGTACATGAAAAATATTGATGAAAAACAAAAAGAACCAAAGAAAAACGGTCACAAAGTTGCCATCATAGGCTCCGGCCCTGCCGGGCTCACCTGCGCAGGAGACTTATCTCAAATGGGCTATGAAGTAACCATATTTGAAGCCTTCCATAAAGGCGGCGGTGTTTTGGTATATGGCATACCGGAATTTCGTCTTCCGAAAGCCATTGTGCAAGCAGAGATAGACAAGCTCATTGAAGCCGGCGTAAAACTCGAAACAAATGTTTTGGGCGGCAAAGTCATAACCGTTGAAGAATTATTTGAAGAAGGCTTCGAAGCTGTGTTTATCGGCACAGGCGCAGGACTTCCGATGTTTATGCATATTCCGGGTGAAAACCTCAACGGCGTATTCTCTGCCAATGAATTCTTGACTCGAATAAACTTAATGAAAGCATATAGAGATGATTACGATACCCCGATCATGCAATTTAAAAATGTTGCTGTTGTCGGCGGCGGCAATGTTGCTATGGACTCTGCCAGATGCGCGCAGCGTCTTGGCGCGGAAAAAGTTTATATCGTTTATAGAAGAAGCATGGTAGAGTTACCCGCACGTCAAGAAGAAGTGCATCATGCTATGGAAGAAGGCATTGATTTTAAACTTCTCACCAATCCTACACAAATTATCGGAGACGAAAAAGGCTATGTTAAAGGCATTGAATGCATTGAAATGGAACTTGGCGAACCTGATGCTTCAGGCAGGAGAAGACCTGTCGAGAAAAAAGGTAGTGAATTTATTTTAGATGTTGATGCTGTTATCATGGCAATCGGCACTTCTCCAAACCCGATCATGAAAGATAACACAGAAGGTTTGGCAGTCAATAAAAAAGGCGGCATTATCGCAGACGAAGAAACAGGCGCAACCTCCATTGCCGGTGTTTACGCAGGCGGAGACGCTGTAACAGGCGCCGCAACCGTAATCCTTGCTATGGGCGCAGGCAAACAAGCTGCCGTTGCAATGGATGAATATATTAAATCCAAGAAATAATCTACTTAAAATGAAAACAGGCATATTGATTTGTATGTCTGTTTTTTTTATTTAAATTATGATACGATAGAATGCAATATCACGAATGAACATTTAACTATGAGGTATTTTATGCAGACTTTCAACACACAAATTCCAGATTTTTCCATTCGCTATGCAACTAAAGAGGATATCAGCCTGATTTTTTATTTTATAAAGCAGCTCGCCAAATACGAATGCCTATCCGACGCAGTTGTTGCCACGGAGGAGGGGCTCCTTGAATCCATCTTTGAGCAAAAAAGAGCCGAAGTGCTGATTGCCGAATACAAAGAAAGACCTGTGGGCTTTGCGTTATTTTTTTATAATTATTCCACATTCTTAGGGAAAGCCAATATTTATTTGGAAGATTTATTTATTGAAGAAAAATACCGCGGCAACGGTTTTGGCAAAGCCATCTTTTCCGTTCTTGCCCAAATATGCGTAGAGCAAAACTGCGGCAGGCTCGACTGGTCGGTACTCAATTGGAATAAACCGTCTATTGCGTTTTATGAAAGCCTGGGCGCCAAACCGATATTAGACTGGACAGTATACCGGCTTGAAGGGGAGAAATTATCCGCTTTAGCAAATAAATAAAGCCCTTTTTAAGGGCGCTATAAGATATTTTGCTAGATAATCTGCTCTACTCGTCTGATGCTTCATCCATCTTTTTTTGTATTAATTGTCTTGCCTTCTCTTTATATGCTTCAGCTGTTTCTTTGTCATTTAATTTATCGGCATATTGCGATATCATGCTGCAGCTTTATTAGAATAATCTACATCATCGTAATACTCTTTCTCCAATTCTTTCTCACATTCAAACATAGCTTTAAGCGCTGATTGATCTGGATTCGAGGCATTTGAATAGTTACCAAAATAACTTAAACTAAAGTCTACTTTTTTATCTTTATCATTAATTGTATTTAAGTATTTGTCAAAACAATCAATACTTTCCATTTGCATTTCGTTTTTATACATTACATTTCATAGCATATCTGCATACCATTCCTGTACTTTTGTTGTTTTTTGATTAAACTTATCATCTGACCAAACCTCATCAAAAAATTTGCTGTAGCATTTTATGACTAATGTATCGCCGTTTTCGTAATAGACACGATTATATAATACCGCACAGATGTTTTAAAGGTCATTGTTGTCGTATGTTGCATTATACCTGTCTACGATCTCGTCCAGCGTATCCTGCAAATCGGTATATTTGCCCAAATAATCCTTAAAAGCATCATGTACCGACTACGACGGCTCTTTAACAACAATAATACGCGGATATATCTCTTGTATAGTAGCTACCTAATAGACCTATCATCATGATGAACAATAGACTTATTGATATTACTTTTTTCATACACATCCTTTATTACATTTTTAAATATATACTAACTATAAAATAAAACATGCTTCTTGACAAGGATTTTTGAAAACAAAAAAAGAAGGCTATGCCTTCTTTTTATTTTAATTAAATTACAACGTTTCTTTTAGCTTTGTGTATTCTTCAAAATCAATTTCACCTTTGGCATAACGCTGTCGTAAGATAGTGATTGCCTCATCATCTTTTATTTTTGTTGCAGTTTCATCTGTAGTTATATTTTGTTTTTTTACTTTTATAATCAAGTAAATAACCGCTGCAATAAGAACAGCAAAAAAAAGCATCGCAAAAATATGCAGTCCTATAAAATATCCTTCATGCATATTAATACCATTTATATAAAATTTATGTAACATATTTTCTATCTCCCTGTTAGAATAAAAAAAATATCTTTGTTTTATTTATAATGCCACCTAATTATGTCAATTTTATGTTTTTATATTGATATTTTTTGTATTATAAAAAATATATTTACCTTAAAATTGTTTAATTATTTATTCTTTATATGAAAATCATATTCCATCCTCTTTGCCGTATCTATTGCTATCTCGTCTCCCAAAAGCTTTGCGACAATATACAAACACATATCAATACCCGCAGAAATACCCGCCGATGTAAGCACTGTCCCTTCATCTACAAATTTTACATTTCTTTGAACATGAATCGAGCAGTACCGGCTCTCCAGCCTATCGATATCCATCCAGTGCGTTGTCGCTTTTTTACGATCTAGAAGCCCTGCTTGCGCCAATAAAAATGCTCCCGTACATACGGATGCCATTATCTTGGTTTTTTTTCTGCATTCTTTCAGCCAGTTAATAATAACCGGATTATGGATTTCTATTTCTTCAGCGCCATAGCCGCCCGGGATAATCAGGACATCAAAATGAGGCACATGATATATATCCTCATCAGGCAGCACTTTTAAGCCTCCCCTGGCAGTGATAGGCTTTTTTTCCTCGGCCACGACTTTTACATGAAACGGCTTATCCTTAGAATATGGATATGAAGTAACCGAAAATACTTCAAAGGGTCCTGTAAAATCCAGCACTTCAACTTCATTAAAAAGGAGTATACCAACATTATATTGCATCAACATTTTCACCATTTATAAAGATAATAATATTTATTATACGCCAAAAAATTTATATGTAATAAAAAAAGACGTTCTTCGCAGATTATTTCTTTTGAAAAACATCCTTTTATACTTTGAATGATTTTTGGCCTTTACAAAACCAAAGTCTGAGATTAACGTTTTGAGAATTGCGGTGCTCTTCTTGCTTTTTTGAGACCGTATTTCTTTCTTTCTGTCATTCTTGAATCTCTTGTCAAATATCCGGCTTTTTTAAGTTCGGGTTTTAATGTTTCATCAGCTAGCACGAGCGCACGCGATATACCGTGTTTGATTGCGCCTGCCTGACCTGTAAATCCGCCGCCTTTAACATTGACAAAAACATCGAATTTATTTTGTGTATCTGTTAAAGCAAGTGGTTGCTTTGCCACAACTTTTAATGTTTCCATTCCGAAATACACATCAATATCTCGTTTGTTGATTGTGAAATTACCTGTGCCAGGACGTAGAATTACTCTTGCAACTGATTTTTTTCTTCGTCCCGTAGCCATTACTTGATCTGCCATTTTCTCTTCCTCCCCTTAAGCCTTTATTTCCAATTTTTCAGGTTTTTGTGCTGCATGAGGATGCTCGCTTCCAGCATACACTTTCAGTTTTTTATACATTTGTCTGCCAAGTTTATTTTTAGGAAGCATACCTTTAATAGCTTTTTCAACTACAAACGCAGGTTTTTTCTCCATAAGATGTCTATACTGTGTTGCTTTAAAACCACCGGGATATCCAGAATGCCTGTAGTACATTTTTTGTTCTAATTTTTTGCCTGTCAGTACAACTTTATCTGCATTAATAACAATTACAAAGTCACCCGTGTCGATAAACGGTGTGTAATAAGGTTTATTTTTCCCTCTGAGAACAGCGGCAATTTGTGTTGCCATTCTGCCTAAAGTCAAACCCTGTGCATCTACTACATACCATTTTCGTTCGATATTTTCAGGCTTAGCAATTGATGTTGTTTTGGTTAACATTGAGTTTCCTCCGTTTATTTGGTATTTATGACATTCCCGGGGCTTTGGGAATATATAATGCCAACGATTATTTTATAAAATATTATGTTTATTGTCAATATTTTTTTATCAATATACTATTTCTTTTAAATATAATCCGCACGCCGGAAGTGTAGCTCCCGCAAGTGTTCTGTCTTTATTTTGAATAATGGTTTTAATATCAGACGGCTTCATTTTTCCTATCGCCGCATATAAAAGCGTGCCTGATAAAATGCGTACCATGTTATATAAAAATCCGTTGCCCGTTACTTCAATTAAGATTAAGTCATTTTCTTTCTGGATATTAATCTCATAAATTGTCCTCACAAAAATTTTGCTTTGAGACCCTGAGGCCATAAACGCCGTAAAATCGTGCTCGCCAACGATATATTTTGATGCCTCTCTCATTTTTTCGAAGTCTAAATCGTAAAGACAATGATAGGCATAGTTTTTTAAAAACGGAGAAGCTATCCTTCTTGTGAATATTTGATAGACATATGTTTTTTGTCTTGCATGATACCTGCTGTGAAAATCATTTTTTCTTTCAATGGCTTTGATAACTGAGATATCCATTGGCAGCACAGAATTGATTGCAAAAGCAAATTTTTCTATGGGAATGCTGCTGTTTGTATGAAAATTCCCACTTTGCCCCAGAGCATGCACTCCCGCATCTGTCCTGCTTGCGCCTATGAGAACGCTTTTTTCTTTTGTTATTGATACAACCGCTTCTTCCAATTTCTGCTGTACAGAAATGCCATTTTCTTGCCTCTGCCATCCGCAGTAATTGCTACCATCATACTCTATGATTATTTGTATATTGCGCATACTGCATCTCTCCCGTATAACATCATTATTGTTCTTTATTTTATTGGAATATGCATCAACGGCAAAAATCTGCTTGCTATGATCAACATTATCATAAATGCCGTTATGATATAAGCGATTCTGTCATTCTTTGAATAAACCAGCTCATTGAGGCGTGTTCTGTTTGTACCTCCTCTGTAGCATCTTGCTTCCATGGCCATTGCAAGCTCGTCTGCTCTTTTAAAGGAACCGATAAATAAAGGCACTAATATAGGTACGATACTTTTTGCTTTTTTAAATATGTTACCTGTTTCAAAATCCGCCCCCCTCGCTTTCTGGGCTTTCATAATTTTATCAGCCTCTTCCATTAACGTAGGGATAAACCGCAGCGCAATTGTCATCATCATTGCCAGTTCGTGTGCATAGGATCGCAAGCCGGGAATAACTCTCATGCAATGCTCCATGCCGTCAGTAAGCGATATCGGAGATGTAGTGAGCGTCATGATTGATGTGCCGATAATGAGCATGGTCAGCCTGATCGCCATAAAGAACGCATTGATCAAACCGGCATCGGTTACTTTTAGCGGACCAATTCTAAAAAGAATGTTACCGTCTGTTACAAATATATTTAAAATGACCGTAATCAAAATAATAAATATAATCGCCTTTACACTTTTAAACACAAACTTTAACGGTATATTCGACAGATATATCAGCCATGCCAAAAAGAATAATGCGATTGCATATCCTACGGCATTATTGGCAAAAAATAATATAATGATATAAACAAACGAATAAACGATTTTGGTTCGGGGATCTAAATCATGTATCAATGATTTAACGGGATAATATTGCCCGATTGTTATATCTTTAAACATGTATATCCCCCTTTTCTAACAGCTTTACCAATTCTTTTTTCGCTGATTCTACTGTAAATACCTTTTGGTCTACATCACAGCCCTTTTCTTTAAGCGCTTTCATTAAATAAGTGATATCCGGTGCTCGCAGGCCTATTTCGCTCAATTTTTCAACTTGTGAAAACACTTCCGATGGAGTGGCATCCATTAAAATCTTAGCTTGGCTCATCACAATGATACGATTTGCCAATTGTGCAACTTCTTCCATATTATGGCTAATGAGGATAACAGTTATATTTTGATTTTTATATAATTCATAAATACTTTTTAAAATTTCTGATTTTCCGAGCGGGTCCAGCCCAGCCGTTGGCTCGTCCAGAATCAAAACATCAGGCTTCATGGATAAAACACCTGCAATGGCTACACGCCGCATTTGTCCGCCTGATATATCAAAAGGAGAACGGTCTTTATATTCTTCGTAATCCAAGCCGGTAAATTCCATCGCTTCTTTGACACGCTCACATATTTCGTCTTCACTAAGGCCTAAATTTTTAGGTCCAAAAGCAATATCTTTGTAAATTGTTTCTTCAAAGAGCTGATGTTCAGCATATTGAAAGACAAGTCCAACTTTACGCCTTATACTGATTTTATTCGTTTTATTTTCAGCAATATCAGTACCGTCAACGAAAACCGAACCGCTTGTTGGCAGTAACAATCCATTCATATGCTGTACAAGCGTGGATTTACCCGAACCTGTGTGCCCGATGATTGCGATAAACTCTGTCTGTTCAATATTTATATTAATATCTTGAAGTGCTACATACTCAAAAGGAGTATCTGGTGCGTAAACATGTGATACATTTATTAATTTTACCGACATACGCACTTCACCATCTCTTCTACTGTAAGTATGCCTTCAGGGACATTATATCCGTCTTTTTTCAGCAAATATGCCAGCTTTGTGATATTGGGCACATCAAGCTGCAAATTTTGCAATTCTTCTACTTTGGAAAATATTTCTTTAGGTGCGCCCTGCATCGCCACTTCGCCTTTATTGAGAACAATAATTCTGTCTGCATCTACAATTTCTTCCATATAGTGTGTGATATATATAATTGTTGTTTTATTTTCTTTATTCAATTCTTTTACACAAGTGAGAACTTCTTGCCTGCCTACCGGATCCAGCATGGCAGTTGCTTCGTCAAAAATGATACAGCTTGGACGCATGGCAAGAATGCCTGCTATCGCTATGCGCTGTTTCTGTCCGCCTGATAATTGATGCGGTTTTCTGTCTTTATATTGCAGCATTTTTACGGTTTCTAGTGCTTCGTCTACGCGTCTTCGTATTTCTTTTTGTTCGACGCCCAAATTTTCAGGACCAAAAGCCACATCTTCTTCAACAATTGTAGCTACGATTTGATTATCAGGATTTTGAAAAACAATACCTGCTTTCTGCCTGATATCCCATATTTTTTCATCGTCCTTCGTGTTCATGCCATAAACTAAAATGTCACCTTCCGAAGGCTTGATAATGCCGTTTAATAACTTGGCCAGTGTGCTTTTCCCACTGCCATTATGCCCAATAATTGCTAAAAATTCCCCTTCATAGATGTCAAAAGACATATCGTATATTGCTGTTAATTCTTCTTCATCTCTTAAATATTTATATGTGAGATCTTTTATTTCAATAGCTTTAAGCATCATTTGTCTCCACGTTTTATAAAGGGAGCAGCCACGGCTACTCCCCTTTTTTTGCAATCGCACTATTTTCTGTTAATTTGAGGATTGCCATTTCGGCTCCGTCTCCTCTTCTTGTTCCCAACTTATAAATTTGGACATAGCCACCTTGTCTGTTAATATTAGCCGGTGCAACTTCATTAAATAATCTTGTTACTACTTTTCTATCTGTTATATAGCTAAGCGCCTGACGTTTTGTGTGAAGTGTGTTACGTTTTCCAAGCGTAATCATTTTTTCTGCTATTTTACCTGTTTCCTTTGCCCTGTCAAGAGTCGTGGTTATTTCGCCGTATCTAAAGAAATCCGTTACCAAATTTCGCAACATTGCTCTTCTTTGATTTGAAGGGCGACCTAATTTTTTATATCCTGCCAATGTACTTCCCCCCTTTATTCATCGCTTTTTTTAAATTTAAGACCCATTTCATCTAATTTTTGTTTAATTTCATTTAATGATTTCCTACCCAAGTTTCTGATCTTCATCATTTCTTCATCAGTCTTTTCGGTTAATTCTGAAACATAATTAATATTTGCACGTTTCAGGCAATTATTGGATCGAACTGATAATTCTAATTCCTCAATAGACATTTCAAGCATTTTTTCTTTTTTATTTTCATCTTTTTCTATCAAAATCTCAATATCATTTAATTGGCTTTCTAAATTTATAAACATTTTCAAATGATCATTTAAAACTTTGGCAGCCAATGATATCGCTGCTTTTGGAGTGATTGTTCCATCTGTCCAAATATTGATTCTAAGACTGTCTAAATCGGTGATATTGCCTACACGTGTATCTTTGACAGTAAAATTAACCTTTTTTACAGGTGTAAAAATTGAATCAACAGGCAGCATACCGATAGGATCGCGATAATCTTTATTCTTTTCAGCCGGTGTATAACCCCTGCCTTTAGAAATAACTATCTCCATATTTAATTCGCCGTCTTCTGTAAGAGTAGCTATATGCAGATCATTGTTGATTATTTCTACATCTGAACTTATTTCAATATCGCCGGATTTTACTTCACATTCGCCTTTTGCTCTAATATAAGCAGTTGCCGTATCTTCTTCACCCAAAAGTTTAACAGCTAATTTTTTCAAATTTAGAATAATTTGCACAACATCTTCTTTTACACCCGGTATTACCGAAAACTCGTGCAAAATTCCGTCAATTTTCACTTTTGTTACAGCAGCACCCGGAAGCGAGGAGAGCATTATTCTCCTGAGAGAATTGCCCAGCGTGATGCCGTATCCTCTCTCCAGAGGTTCTACGACAAATTCGCCGTATGTGCCCTCTTCATTTAACTGTTCAATCTCAATTCTTGGTTTTTCAAATTGTATCATATTACCCCTCCGTAGTTAATTTATATTTGATGGGGTCTATACTACTTAGAGTAGTACTCTACTATTAAGTTATCTTTGATTTCTAAATCAATATCATCGCGTGCAGGCATCAACACAATTTTACCTGTCATGTTTTCTGCATCTACATCCAGCCATTTTGGTACAATTTTTCCACTTGCAGCTTCCGCTAATGTTTTAAATTTTGCACTTTTTCTGCTGCTTTCTTTAACACTGATTACCATTGATTCTTTTGTTAAGAACGATGGAATATTTACTTTTTTCCCGTCTACCAAAAAATGTCCATGTAGTACCAGTTGTCTTGCTTCTTTTCGTGATGACGCAAATCCCATGCGATATACTACGTTATCTAATCTGCTTTCAAGTATTCTTAAAAGATTTTCCCCAGTGACTCCTTGTTGTTTTTCAGCAAGGGTAAAATACTTGCTGAATTGCTTTTCAAGTACACCATAAATTCTTTTTGCTTTTTGCTTTTCTCTCAATTGCAATCCATATTCACTTGATTTGGTTCTTTTTGTTCCATGTTGTCCCGGAGCGGTTCCTCTCCTATCCATAGCGCACTTTGGAGAATAGCAGCGATCACCTTTAAGAAAAAGCTTCATCTTTTCTTTTCTGCACAATCTGCATGAAGCATCTGTATATCTTGCCATATTCTTTTATCCTCCTTCTATACTCTTCTACGTTTAGGCGGTCTGCACCCATTATGTGGTATTGGTGTCACGTCTTTAATTGATGTTATATCAAGCCCTGCCGCCTGAAGGCTTCGAATAGCACTTTCTCTTCCTGACCCGGGACCTTTAACAAACACGTCTACAGTTTTCAATCCGTGTTCCATTGCTCGTTTAGCAGCTTCTTCCGCTACTGCTGACGCAGCATACGGTGTGCTTTTTCTTGAGCCTTTAAATCCCAGTTCACCAGAACTTGACCATGATATCGCATTGCCGGCAACGTCGGATATCGTCACAATTGTATTGTTAAAACTGGACTTGATATGCGCCTGCCCGCGCTCAATATTCTTTTTTACTTTTTTTCTTCTGGTTTTACTTGCTTTTTTTACTGCCATTATAGTCGCCTCCTTCTACTTTTTCTTTCTTCCTACAGTTTTCTTAGGACCTTTTCTTGTTCTCGCATTCGTCTTTGTCTTCTGTCCTCTTACAGGAAGCCCTTTTCTATGTCTCAGACCTCTATAACAGCCTATTTCCATAAGACGTTTTATGTTCAATTGAACTTCACGTCGCAAATCGCCTTCAACTACATACTGTTGATCTATAATTCCCCTGAGCTTATTGACTTCATCTTCTGTCAAGTCTTTTATTCTCGTATCTGGGTTAATACCGGTTTGAGCAAGTATGTTTTGTGATGTTTTTTTGCCTACACCATATATATAGGTAAGGCCTATTTCAACTCTTTTATCTCTTGGTAAGTCTACTCCGGCTATTCTCGCCATTAGCAGTTGCACCTCCGTTTATTATTTATAAATAGTAATTGTTTTATATATTAAAACAAGATTAGTATTCATAACTCAGCCGCATCTTGTTTTATTTTCAAAATATATTTTAGCCTTGTCTTTGCTTATGCTTTGGATTTTCACAAATAACCATAACGTTGCCTTTTCTCTTTATGATCTTACATTTCTCACATATTGGTTTTACTGATGGTCTGACTTTCATTTTGGCTACCTCCTTTTATCTGCTTTTACCGCGCCAAGTAATCCTGCCTTTTGTTAAATCGTAGGGCGATAATTCCACGATTACTTTATCTCCGGGCAGTATTCGAATATAGTTCATTCTAAGTTTTCCGGAAATATGCGCAGTGATTTCATGGTTATTTTCAAGTTTTACTTTGAATATTGTATTGGGTAGGGCTTCAGTAACAATACCTTCAAGTTCTATGACATCTTGTTTACTCATTTATCAGCCTTCCTCCCTTTTTTGTGTGTTACAGCAATCAGCAATTTTTTTTCTAATTTCTATATCTGTTATAATTCCTTGCATTATTTTATCTTGCAATTCATTAAATACTGTATTTGTTCTTTTTATATGTTTTATTTTTTTCTTTTTAAGATTATTAATTTTTCTTAACTTACCGTCACATAGCAGTACATAGTTCTCATCTAAAACACTTATTACAATCATCCATTTGCCACAATCTCTGCCTGCAACGGATTTTACCAATTGTCCGGGTACCATCTATTATAAACCCCTCTAATTTTCAATTGTTAAGATTTCACAAGTATTTTGCTTTATAAGTAATGTATGTTCATAATGCGCCGAATAAGAACCATCCATTGTCACGGCCGTCCAATTATCTTCTAGCACTCTGACTTCATAGCCGCCCAAATTGACCATAGGTTCCACTGCTAAGGTCATATTCTCACGAAGAGTGATTCCTCGACCCGCTCTGCCGTAATTTGGAATTGATGGGCTCTCATGCATAGCCGAGCCTATTCCATGGCCTACATAATCCCGAACAATTGAAAAGCCGTTTTTTTCAACATAATACTGTACTGCATGAGAGATGTCTCCAAGTCTGGCTCCTTCTTTAGCATAGAGCATAGCTTCGTGCAGACTTTGTCGAGTAACGTCAATTAATTTACGGGCTTGATTTGAAATTTCTCCAACCGGATACGTATTCGCCGCATCCCCGTAATAACCTTTGTATGCCGCCCCAATGTCCACACTTACAATATCTCCCGGCATGAGTCTGCAGCTTGACGGTATTCCGTGTACCACTTCATCATTTACCGAAGCACAAATGGATGCGGGATAGCCCATATAATTTAAAAATGCAGGAGTACATCCATTGCTTCTTATGACATCTTCGGCAATCTTATCTAACTCAAGTGTTGTAATACCGGATTTTACATATTTTTTTACTGCATTGTGTGCCATGGCCGTAACTTTTCCGGCATAACGCATCAATTCAATCTCTGAATTTGTTTTTATTGTTATCATTTTATTTCAGTGCTATTTCAATATCTTTTGTTACATCTTTAATATCCTGCTGTCCATTGATATCGATCAGCACCCCTCTTTTTTTATAAAAATCAATCAACGGCATTGTTTTTTCCTTATATTCATCCAAACGTTTCTTAACCGTTTCTTCTTTATCATCATCACGCTGATAAAGCTCTCCGGAACAAACATCGCAAATGCCTTCTTTTTTCGGCGGATTATATTTTATATGCATTGTTGCCCCACACTGCCTGCAAACTCTTCTGCCTGTTATTCTTTCTATGAGAACAGAAAAATCTACTTCAATATTTATAACTGCATCTATTTTTTTGTTTAACTTATTGAGCGAAGCTTCCAGTGCTTGTGCTTGAGCGATTGTTCTTGGAAATCCATCTAACAAAAACCCGTCTTGTGCGTCTTGCCAGCTTATCCTGTCTTCAACTAACTCGACAACTACGCTATCAGGAACCAACAGCCCTTTATCCATATATTCTTTTGCTTTTTGACCTAACGGGGTGCCTTCTTTGAGATTTTTTCTAAAAATATCGCCCGTTGAAATATGTGGCACCTTCATTAAATCGGAAATAAATACTGCCTGTGTTCCCTTACCCGCTCCAGGCGGTCCTAATAAAATTATGTTCATGCCTCAGGTCTCCTTATTTCAAGAATCCGGAATAATTTCTCATCATAAGCTGTTGCTCTAACTGTTTTACAGTATCAAGTGCAACCCCCACGATAATGAGCAAACTCGTTCCTGAAAATTGCAGGCTAATACCCATTGCATTTCCTAAGAAGATTGGAAGCGTTGCTATGATTGCAAGAAATATTCCGCCTGCCATCGTTAATTTATTCATGGATTTTTTTATATACTCTGCTGTCGGAGCTCCCGGCCTGATACCTGGTATAAAACCACCATATTTTTTTAAATTGTTCGCGACATCATGAGGATTGAATATCGCGCTGGTATAAAAAAACGTGAAAAGAATGATAAATGCAATGTACGTAATTGTTGCCGTTACTCCTCCCCATGCAAATGCTTCAGCCATCCATACAAAAAACTTTGAATTGGGGAAGAAGCTTGCCAAAATACTCGGAAACATTGTAAGCGAACTTGCAAAGATAATCGGAATAACACCAGCCTGATTCATTCTCAGAGGAATAGATGTGCTTCTTCCGCCATACATTTTTCTTCCTACAACACGTTTTGCATACTGAACAGGTACTCTTCTTTGTCCTTCTGTAACTGCTACAATCGCAACAATTGCTACAGCAACTAAAATAATTCCGACAATTAGTATAAATACTGAAAATGTACCGTTTGCGATATATTCATAAGTGGTCGTAATACCGGAAGGTATTCTGGACACTATACTTGCAAAGATAATGAGAGAAATACCGTTTCCTATTCCCTTTTCAGTTATTTCTTCACCAATCCACATCAATAATGCAGTACCTGCCGTTATAGTGATCGCTATTATTACTTTTGATAGTGTTGAATCGGTGGTAAGAATACTTTGATACCCAAAAATTAGACCCACTGCCTGGATTAATGCCAATACCATTGTCATATATCTTACATATTGAGTAATTTTTCGTTGTCCATCTTCACCTGACTTCTGAAGTCTTTGAAGTGATGGGATGACCATTGTTAAAAGATTCATAATAATGGATGAATTAATATACGGAATAATACTCATAGCAAAAATTGTAAATTTGCTAAAATTACCGCCCGCTACAATATCCATCAACCCAAACATTCCATTCCCTTGAACCAATGATTGTAACTGTGTCGTATCAACAAACGGCACAGGTATAAAGCTTCCTACTCTGTAAATAAGAAGCATAACGATCGTAAATATGATACGTTTCCTTGTTTCGGGAATTTTCCAGGTATTTTTTAGGGTTGAGAGCATTTACACCACCTCAGCCTTTCCACCGGCCGCTTCAATTTTTTCTACTGCAGTTTTGCTAATCTTATTTGCTACGACAGTTAAGGCGACATTCAGTTCCCCTCTGCCAAGTATTTTAATGCCATCATATTTATTTTTAACCATTCCTGCTTCAACCAAAACAGCTTCATTAACTTCAGTACCTTTTTTGAAGTTATTTAACTGTTCAATATTTATAATAGCATACTGTGTTTTAAACTTCTTGTTTGTAAACCCTCTTTTAGGAATTCTTCGTGCAAGCGGCATTTGTCCACCTTCGAATCCTACACGAACTTTTCCCCCAGAACGTGATTTTTGTCCGTCTTGCCCTCTGCCGGCTGTTTTACCGAGTCCTGTAGCTGTTCCTCGGCCTTTTCTTATCTTGGGTGATTTTGAACCTTCAGCGGGTTTTAATTCATGTAATTTCAACAGACTCACCTCCTATACTTCTTCTATGTCGATCATAAATCTTACTTTGTCTATCATTCCTCTTATTTGAGGAGTATCTTGCTTTATGACTGTTTTGCCTAATTTGTTTAGGCCTAACGCTTCAAGGTTAGCGAGCTGGTTTTCAGTTCTGCCTATCTTACTCTTTTTAAGTGTAATCTTTAATTGTTTTTCCATTTCGCTTCCTCCTTATCCTACAATTTCTTCCGGCGTTTTCCCTCTTTTTCGGGCAACTTCTTCAACCGTAACAAGCTCTCTAAGGCCATTCATTGTTGCTCTGACCATGTTATTTGCATTGTTAGACCCAAGAGATTTAGCTCTGATATCCTTAATGCCAGCCAGTTCCAATACTGCACGAACCGCTCCGCCGGCAATAACTCCGGTACCTTTTCCCGCCGGCATCATAAGCACTCTGCCTGAACCAAATTTACCTTTGATTTCGTGAGGGATAGTTGTGCCAACTATTGGAACCGTAATCATATTTTTCTTTGCGTCATCGATGCCTTTTCTGATTGCTTCCGGTATTTCAACAGCCTTACCCGAACCGATTCCCACATGACCATTCTCATCCCCTACAACTACTAAGCAGCTAAAACGAAAATTTCGTCCGCCCTTAACTACTTTCGTAACTCTGTTTATTTGAACAACTTTTTCTTTTATGTCCAATACTGTTGCATCTATTTTTTCGCTCATAAATTTCCTCCCTTTAGAAGTTCAAGCCGGCTTCTCTAGCGCCGTCTGCGAGTTCTTTTACTCTGCCGTGATACACGTATCCGCTTCTATCAAATACAACTGTATCAATACCTCTATCAAGTGCTTTTTTAGCAATAGCTTTGCCAACAACCCTAGCTGCTTCTTTTCTTGTTCCTTCAGCTACTTGGGTTGAAATCTCTTTCTCTTTTGTGGATGCCGCAGCAAGTGTTACACCGCTGACATCGTCTATAATTTGAGCATAGATATGACTATTGCTTCTAAAGACATTCAATCTTGGTCTTGCGGGAGTGCCGTTGATCTTATTTCTTACTCTGTAGTGTCTTTTTTGTCTTTCCTTGTTTTTTACAGGTTTATTAATCATACTTTACACCCCTTTATTTCTTACCTGTTTTACCTTCTTTGCGTCTTACCTTTTCGCCAACATATCTGATGCCTTTGCCTTTATAGGGTTCCGGCGGACGCTTTTCTCTTATAACAGCTGCATAAGCACCGACTTTTTGTTTATCTATGCCGGTTACTATCACTTTATTGTTACCTTCCATATTTGTTGTGATTCCATCCGGATCTTCCATTTCAACCGGATGAGAATATCCAAGATTGAGTACAAGTTTACTGCCTTGTTTTGAGCCTCTGTATCCAACCCCGATAATTTCAAGTTCTTTTTTAAACCCTTCACTTACTCCCGTTATCATATTCTGAACAAGCATTCTTGTCAGGCCATGGAGTTCCCGAAGTTTTTTCTCATCGCTGTCTCTTTTTACTGTTATTACATTATCATTTTGTTCAAAAGAAATTCCCGAAAAAAATGTTTGTTGAAGTTCTCCTTTAGGACCTTTTACAGAAATTGTATTATCATCCATTTTGAATACTACACCGGCGGGAATTGTAATGGGCATCTTACCTATTCTTGACATCTCAACAACCTCCTTACTTTCCTACCATACATAGCAAATGACTTCACCGCCTATGCCGTTCTTGCGGGCGACTTTATCAGTCACAATGCCATTAGATGTAGAGATAATTGCTACTCCCAAACCATTGAGAACTTTGGGTAATTCATCTTTATCTGCATATATTCTCAATCCTGGTTTTGAAATTCTTTTTATTCCTCTAATAACTTTTTCTTTGTTATCAAGATATTTCAAATTTATTGTTAAAATTCCTTGTTTACCGTCATCTTTAACGTCATAAGCTTTTATATAACCTTCTTGTAGTAAAATATCGGCTATCGACTTTTTGATATTAGACGATGGTATTTGCACATTTAAATGTCCTGCGTTATTTGCATTTCTGATTCTTGTCAGCATATCTGCAATTGGGTCGGTCATAACCATTTTCGCTTGCCTCCTTCTTAGGATTTTCTTACCAACTGGCTTTTTTTACTCCCGGTATTTCGCCTTTGTATGCCAGTTCTCTAAAGCATATTCTGCATATGCCGTATTTTCTTAAATATGCGTGAGGTCTTCCACATATTCTACATCTGGTATAAGCTCTTGTAGAATATTTCGGTTCTCTTTGTTGTTTCAATTTCATAGCTTTTTTTGCCATATCCCACACACTCCTATTCTTTTACTTGCTAAACGGCATTCCAAGTAATTTCAACAATTCGAAAGACTCTTTATCTGTCTTTGCTGTTGTTACAAATACTATATCCATGCCTCTTAATTTTTCTATTTTATCATAATTTATTTCAGGAAATATTAACTGTTCCTTTATACCAAGTGTGTAATTGCCTCTTCCGTCAAATGCATTGCTGCTTACCCCTCTAAAATCTCTAACTCTTGGCAGCGCAATATTAAACAATTTATCGACAAATTCATACATTTTATCACTTCTTAAAGTAACTTTTGCGCCTATATTCATGCCTTGCCTTAATTTAAAATTAGATACTGATTTTTTTGCTTTTATCACGATTGGTCTCTGTCCGGTAATGAGTGCCAGCTCTTCCACAGCTGATTCCATTTGCTTCGGATTGTCTTTGCAATCTCCAAATCTCATATTAATAACTATTTTTTCAAGTTTAGGAACCTGCATAATATTTTTATATGCGAACTCTGATATTAAAGCAGGAACGACTTCATCTTTATATTTGTCTTTCAGTCTGGCCATTTCTTTTCCTCCCTCCTACTATTTATCGAAAGTTTCTCCACACTTGCTGCATATTCTCACTTTTGTATTATCTGCCAATACTTTTTTAGATGTTCTTACACCTGTCTTACATTTCGGACAATAGAGCAATACATTTGAAGCATGGATAGTTCCTTCTTGCTTGTATATTCCGCTTTGCTGATTTTCTCTTGTTTGTTTTACATGTTTTGTTACTGTATTCACACCTTCAACGATAACGCGGTCTTTTTTCGGCACCGTTTGCAATACTTTTCCTGTTTTTCCTTTATCTTTGCCCGAAATAACCATTACGGTATCGTCTTTTTTTACATGAAGTTTCTTTTGCATTTCTATCCCTCCCTTATAATACTTCAGGAGCAAGAGATACTATCTTCATGAATTTCTTTTCTCTCAACTCTCTAGCTACAGGTCCAAAAATACGAGTACCTCTCGGTTGCAGATCGTCTTTTATAATCACTGCAGCATTCTGATCAAATTTTATATGGCTTCCGTCGGCTCGTCTTACACCTCTGGTTGTTCGTACTATTACAGCCCTTACCACTTCGCCTTTTTTCACGACGCCGCCCGGAGTTGCACTTTTCACAGTTGCGATGATTATATCGCCAACATTTGCATACTTTGTCTTAGAACCGCCTAGCACTCTGATACATAATATTTCTTTAGCTCCTGTGTTATCGGCGATTTTTAATCTACTTTCCTGCTGAATCATATTGAATCCTCCTTGCGTAGAAGCTTATTTAGCTTTTTCTACGATTTCTACTAATCGCCATCTTTTTTCTTTGCTTAAAGGTCTTGTTTCCATAATTTTAACAGTGTCGCCAATTCTGCATTCATTTAACTCATCATGTGCTTTGAATTTGTTCGTTCTTTTCACTTGTTTTTTATAAACAGGATGTTTTACAGTTGTTACTACGGCAACAACAATTGTTTTATCCATTTTATCAGAAACAACTTTACCGACCCGAACTTTTCTATATCCTCTGTCCATGTCCATATCAATTCCTCCCATCCTTTAAGCTTCCAAATTTTCTAATTCTCTCTGACGGAGAATTGTTTTCACTCTGGCGTAATCTTTTTTAATTTCTTTAATCCTCATGGGATTTTCTAATTGCCCTGTTGCTTGCTGAAATCTTAAGTTGAACAATTCTTCTTTAATACTTATCAATTGTTCTGCAAGTTCTTGCTGTGTCATTTCTCTGATTTCTTTGGCTTTCATTATTCTTCACCACCCGCTTCCATTTCTTCTCTGGTAATGAATTTTGTTTTAATAGGTAGTTTGTGTCTTGCAAGCCGCATTGCTTCTCGCGCGACTTCTACATCTACACCCGCGAGTTCAAACATCACTCTGCCCGGTTTTACAACCGCTACCCAATATTCAGGTGAACCTTTACCGGAACCCATACGAGTTTCGGCAGGTTTTTTTGTTACGGATTTATCAGGAAATATTTTTATCCAGACCTGTCCGCCTCTTTTAATATATCTCGTCATGGCAATACGTGCTGCTTCTATTTGATTGGATGTTATCCAACCCGGCTCCAAAGCCACGATTGCATAATCTCCATATGTTATTTTATTGCCACGTGTTGCTCTTCCTGTCATTCTGCCTCTGTGTACTTTTCTGTACTTGACTCTTTTAGGCATTAACATTTCGGTATCCTCCTATCTTTACTGCTGACGCTGCTTTAATCTTATTTATTTTTTTGACCGAGGATTTCACCTCTGTTGATCCATACTTTGACACCGATTTTGCCGTATGTTGTATCTGCTTCCGCAAAACCATAATCAATATCAGCTCGAAGTGTCTGCAACGGAACATTACCTTCGCTATAGCGTTCACTTCTTGCTATATCAGCGCCGTTTAATCTGCCAGAAACATTTGTTTTAATGCCTTCAGCACCGCTTTTCATAGCTCTGCTTATCGCTTGTTTCATAGCTCTTCTATAAGAAATTCTTCTTTCAATTTGCTGTGCAATACTTTCGGCAACCAACTGAGCATCACAATCAATGTTTTTTACTTCCATAATGTTCATAATAATCTCTTTGCCAGTCATGATGTTAAGTTCTTTTTTCAACTTTTCAATTGATTCACCGTTTTTGCCGATAATCATTCCGGGTTTTGCCGTATGAATAAATATTCTTACTCTGTTCGCAAATCGTTCAATTTCAACTTTGGAGATTCCCGCTTTAAACTGTGATGCTTTGATATAATCTCTTATTTTATTATCTTCAATTAACAGATCTGCAAAATCTCTGTCTTTAGCGTACCATCTTGCGTTCCAGTCTTTTATTACTCCGACTCTTAAACCGTGGGGATTAACCTTTTGTCCCATTCATCAGACCTCCCTATTCTCTTTCTTTCAAAACGACTGTAATATGTGTAGTTCTGTGGATGATCGGGTTGGCTCTTCCCATTGACCCTGCCTTAAATCTTCTCATCATTTTACCTTGATCAGCAGCTACTTTGTACACATACAAATTGTCTACATTCATTTTATGGTTATTCTCAGCGTTTGCCGCTGCCGAGTTTACAACTTTTGACACAAAACGGGAAGCCTTATTATTGCATGTGAATGCGAGTATATTTTTTGCTTCCTGCAAATTTTTACCTCTGATTAAATCTACAACTCTCTTTACTTTGAGAGGCGAAATTCTTAAATATTTAGCGGTAGCTTTTGCTTCCATATCTTTTATATGCTCCTCTCATTATTTCATCTTTGTTTTCTTTTCGCCGGCATGGCCTCTAAACGTTCTTGTCGGCGAAAATTCACCGAGTTTATGCCCTACCATGTCTTCTGTTATATATACGGGAACATGTCTTCTGCCATCATGAACGGCCAGGGTATGCCCCACCATTTGTGGGAAAATTGTAGAGCTTCGAGACCACGTTTTCAACACTTGCTTTTTACCGCTGTCATTTAATTCTTCAACTCTTTTTAAAAGTTTTGCATCTACATATGGTCCTTTTTTCATGCTTCTGCTCATGTTATTCCTCCTTTGCTCCCTTCTTACTTAGCATTTCTTCTTCTTGTTATATATTTATCCGAAGGTTTGTTTTTCTTTCTTGTTTTGTAGCCCAATGTCGGCTGACCCCAAGGGGTCACAGGCGCCGGTCTTCCAATCGGTGCTCTTCCCTCACCGCCGCCATGCGGATGGTCGACAGGATTCATAACGACACCACGAACCGTTGGACGAACACCCATGTGTCTTTTTCTTCCGGCTTTACCGATCGAGATGTTTTCATGATCCAAGTTGCCAACCTGGCCGATCGTGGCCCTGCATTCTTTTCTTACAACTCTAACTTCTCCGCTTGGCATCCTAAGCGTTGCATATTTACCTTCTTTTGCCATCAGCTGAACAAAGACTCCGGCCGAACGAGCCATTTGCGCTCCTTTGCCGGCTTTGAGCTCTATATTATGAATAACTGTGCCGACGGGTATATTTTCCAGCGGAAGACAATTTCCTACTTTGATATCGGCATTTTCTCCGCTTTCAACAATATCGCCTACTTTAAGGCCGTTTGGGGCCAAAATATATCGTTTATCACCGTCCGCATAAAACAGCAATGCAATATTTGCGCTTCTGTTCGGATCGTATTCGATCGCGTTTACGGTTGCTTTTACGCCGTCTTTTTCTCTTTTAAAATCAATAATTCTATATTTTCTTTTTTCACCGCCGCCTTGGTGACGAACTGTAATGCGTCCGTATGTGTTTCTGCCGCCATTTTTTGAAATACTTGTAACAAGCGATTTTTCGGGCGTGGTCTTTGTTATTTCTTCAAACGTAGAAACTGTCATGCTTCTTCTGCCCGGCGACGTCGGTTTATATTTTTTAATACCCATAGTCATCTACCTCCATCATTTTACTGTCTAAAACCAAGGCTTATAAGTTTTCAAAAAGTTTGATTTCTTTGCTTTCAGGTTTTAATTTTATAATTGCTTTTTTCCAGCTTGCTCTTCTGCCTTCATTTCTGCCCATTCTTTTCAATTTGCCTTGTATATTCATCACGCTAACTTTTTCTACTTTTACATCAAATATTTCTTCGATCGCATCTTTTATCTGATATTTATTGGCATTTTTGTCTACTTTAAAAGTATATTTTTTGTCTTCGGTTTGCGTCATGCTTCTTTCGGTTACAATCGGGTTTAAGATAATATCATGAGGATTATTCATTAACAATACACCTCCTCAATTTTTTTAAGTGCATCAACCGTCAGTATCAATTGGTCAAATTTAAGCATGTCATACGTATTGATCGTATTAACCAAAGATGTCTGCACTTTTTGTATATTGTTCGCGCTTCGTACAATATTTTCATCTTTTTTGTCAAGGACGATTAATGCTTTTGGAGCATTCAGCGTTTTTAGTATCGCTACCATTTCTTTTGTTTTAGCTTCTTGCATTTCCAATTTATCTAAAACAATTAATTCATTTGCATTATATTTCGCGGAAAAAACGCTTTTCATTGCAAGTCTTTTCATCTTTTTATTTACTTGCTGTGTATAGTCTCTCGGTTTCGGCGCAAAAATCATTCCTCCACCCGTGAACAACGGATTGCGCAGAGAACCTGTTCTTGCACGCCCTGTCCCTTTTTGTCTCCATGGTTTTCTTCCGCCTCCGCGAACTTCACTTCTGGTTTTTGCTGATTGAGTTCCCTGACGTTTATTTGCAAGCTGTGCTACAATCACTTGATGCACAACCGCTTCGTTAGGCTCAATACCAAATATTTCATCACTAAGTGTTATTTCGTCTACTTTTTCACCTTTTATGTTTAAAACATCAATTTTCGGCATCTTTTTATCTCCTTCCTGAATTCTATTTTTAGAGAGCGTTATTTAACAGTTTCTCTGATTGCCACAACGCTGCCTCTTACACCAGGAACTGCCCCCTTTACCAATAATACATTTTTATCCGTGTCTACTTTTATTACTTCAAGATTCAACACTGTAGAACGAACATTTCCCATTTGTCCCGGAAGTTTTTTGCCTTTAAGCACTCTCGACGGAGTAGCTGCCGCACCCATTGATCCTGCTTTTCTGTGATATTTAGAACCATGGGCCATGGGTCCTCTTGAAAATCCATGTCTTTTGATACCGCCTTGATATCCTTTTCCTTTACTTGTCCCAGTGATATCGACTTTGTCACCGGCTTGGAAAATATCAACTTTCACTTCATCTGCCAAGCTGTATTCCTGCGCATTGTCAAATTTCATTTCTTTCAAGACTTTTTTCGGCGTAACGCCGGATTTTTCATGATGCCCTTTTTGGCATTTATTTGTTCTGTTTTCTTTTTTATCATCAAATCCTAATTGGACTGCACTGTAACCGTCATTTTCGACAGTTTTTACTTGCACTACCGCGCAAGGTCCAGCTTTGATAACTGTCACAGGTACCATTGTGCCTTCATCTGTAAAAACCTGTGTCATACCCATTTTTGTGCCTATAATTGCTTTTTTCATTCCTAAACTACCTCCTGATTAGCGGATTATTTTTGCAAATAATCATAATTACAGCTTGACCTCAATATCCACACCCGCCGGCAAATCTAGTCTCATTAACGCGTCTACTGTTTTTTGCGAGGGGTTCAGTATATCAATAAGTCTCTTATGTGTTCGAATTTCAAATTGTTCCCTTGAATCTTTATACTTGTGAACCGCTCTTAAAATTGTGACCACTTCTTTTTCCGTAGGCAACGGAATCGGGCCGGATATTTCTGCATTGGTGCGTTTTGCTGTCTCTACAATTTTTTTAGCCGATTGGTCGATCAACATGTGATCGTATGCTTTTAGCCTTATTCTTATTTTTTGTGCTGCCATATTTTCCTCCTTAAAACTACAATTAATACAAGTTTTTCAGAGCGTTTTCTCATACACTCCCCCGGGTGTTCACTTTCTTTTTTTAAATGAAAATATATGAGAAATTTTTTCGCCCGATTACTTCTGCGGACATACTCTGCGGAAATTACCCGCCCACGGCGGCAACCTCCCGCTTCTTCGCATAAAATTACAGCTTAATAAGATTACACTATTTTTTCTATAAATGCAAGTGTTTTTTTGATATTTTTTATTTTTATTGTTTAATTGACATAAAAAACAACGTTCTTATAAATATTATTTAAAATTTACAGATAATACAGCAAAAATATCCGTATTGCTGCTATTAAAAAGTAAAAAATAAAATATTCATTTTATTTTCCTGCACTCCAAATAAAATCTTTTATCGATGGCATGCCCGATCGAAAAACTCTTTTTCGGGAAAGTGCCGCTGCTCATAATGGATGTGAACAGCTCGGATTTCTGCATTTTGGGAAGCATAATCCCCGCGCAGGATGGCCGGTCAGCCATTTCCATCGCGCTTTTATCATCGTGGATATAATCTATTTTCCCGCCGTTTGACGCTATGTAGCTTTGGCAGAATTCATCCGCAAGGCCGATTACTTCGCCGATTGCAAGGCCCTTTACAGCATATTCTTTCACTTCTTTTGAAGTAATGAATTTAATTGTATGTACACTATCGACATCTTTACTTTTAGCAGAGAAAAATTTTTCCGCTTCAGAAATAAAATCGGCGGTATTTGTATCAAAAAGCACTCTGTGAATCGGCTCAAACATAATAGACGGATCATGAATATTGACAAGCTCTACCAAACTGAATCTTGCGGGATGTGTTCTTTTTTGCTCTTTTGATAAGGTGGATTTTATATTCTCCCAGCAAACCTTGGCTGTAGCCAGACTGTGATTACCGTCTCCTACCGCAAAAATAACGGGAGATTTTATTTCTTTTCCATATTTATTTACAAGAACATCTTGATTTGAAAGACGATCGATTGCTTGTTGGATCTGTGAGATTTTTTCTGTTACATTCCATCCTTTAATATGTCCGCCGCCGCCTATAAGATCAAAATCATATAATTTATTATCCGTATCATTACAGGTTTTCGCAAGCGGTTCTATTACCGTGTAATCGGGATCATCGATAAAAACAACTACATGCGGCATTTCTATCGGAGCATCTTTACGAACTTCTACTCTTGGCGGCAGGCGGTCTTCGATCGTTTTTTCTGTTGCGCGTACGGGTGCTATTGATCCTTCATGGTAATCATAATATTCAAGATCCAACGTGCCCATCAATCCTTTTCTTACACTTCCGTTTGCGAGGGTTCGCTCTACGTAAATGTATGCATCCTTCAATACTTCAAAGATGCCTTCACTAAGATATTTTCGCATAGTTTTGTTTGCTTTTTTTGCCTCTTGCCTTGTATCTTTGATCCCAAGATAAGCTTCGGGAAACATTAATCTTAGAGCAGATGGGGCAAGCCCTATTTCTTGATCAAGTCCGTCCCAGTATTGTTTTTGCGACGAATATTGATCGCATGCAATAACGCTCCATAAACACATATCCACATTGCGCGGAACACATATATCTGCAGGTAAAAACACTTTATTTATCAAGCCCTTCTTCTCCTTTATTTCTTACTTCTTAGATAATAAGGTATTATGTTTTTTAAAATAGCTATATTCAAATGACTGCCGCTTTGTTTTCGCTGATTTTTATCTCTTCCAAAAAAGACAGGATTTCAACAGCCGTATCGACAACAGCATTTGCAGGCAATTCTTCGAGGATTTTTTTATCTCTAAACCCCCAGCTCACAAGAATGCAGTCCATCTGCGCATTTTGCGCCGTCTGGCTATCTACTTCGGAGTCCCCTATGTAGGCAGCCTTTTCTTTCAGGCTGCCCAGTTGCTTCAGTGCCTGCAACACCATGTCGGCATAAGGCTTTCTGCGCACTTTCTCCTGTTGGCCGATAGCAACTTTGATATAATGCTGAAAATATTTCTGAGTCAGCTCTTCCACTGCCGCCTGATTTTTATTTGAAACAATGGCCATCTTGTACCCCAGGATTTTTAAATCACTCAATAACTGCACCACGCCCGCATACGGCTTTGTTGTATGATCACAATGATTTGTGTAATACTCTCTGAAATCTTTAAAAATATTCTGTAATTCATCTTCATCCAAAGGTTCGGCAATGGAGCGTTGAAGTAATTTCATCATGCCGTTGCCAACATTTCGCCTCACATCCTGAAGACTCTGAATCGGATAGCCATATTTGTTCATGATATAATTAATGCTGTTCGCCAAGTCTTCCAGCGTATACAGCAATGTGCCGTCTAAGTCAAAAATGATTGTATCATATTTTTTCATATTTTTATCTTGCTTTCTTTATTTCAATATTACTCCTACATTTTTTAAATTATTTTGTATTGAGGTTCCTTATTTTATCATATTTTTTATAAATACAAAAACAATATTGCAAATAAAAAAAGATCGGCAATGCATTTGCCGATCTTGCAATTTTTTTAATCCGCCGAAGGAGTAAATATGATGAGATTCATATTCCTGTTGACTGCATCAGCCGAAGTAATATTTGTCGCAGCCGTGACGATCACCCGAACATCATATGTTGATGTAGTTGTAGATACCGCTGTGTCGACATATGTGCCGGCTACAGGTATGCTAAGCGTGCCAAAATTGGAATTCATTGTCATAACAGTCTTCGTATTGATCAATGTTGCTCCCCTGTAGAGCCTTATTTCAGCAATGAAGTTGCTACTGGCCGTTACTACCGGCTGCAATTCTAATGAATAGTCTATTTTTACATCATCGCCGATTGTTACCGCAGAGGTCACCGATGCTACCGTTGTTTCGGTAGATAGTGGCGGAAATACATCAATAGATCCGCTATTATTATAGTATGCCAATGTTCCTCCGCCTTCACCCGCCGGCCCTGTGGCTCCGGTTGCACCTGTCGGCCCTGTGGCTCCATCGGCGCCATCGGCTCCGGTTGCTCCTGTAGCACCTGTGGCTCCATCGGCTCCGGTTGCACCTGTGGCACCCGCTGCTCCCACTTCACCTTGTATGCCTTGCGTGCCCGTGGCTCCTGTCGGACCCGTTGCTCCCGTCGGACCCGTAACCCCTGTCGGACCTGTTGCCCCGGCTATTCCGGTCGGACCTGTAGGCCCTGTAGCTCCCGCGCCTGTGGCTCCCGTGGCTCCATCGGCGCCTGCCGTCCCGGCAGTTCCTTTAGCGCCCTGCGCTCCCGCAGATCCTGCTACGCCTGTAGCACCTGTCTCACCCGTTGCTCCCGTCGGGCCTGTCGGCCCCGTGGCTCCGATCACTGTTGTCTGATCAGAGGTCGTTGACGATGAGGAAGATGGTGTACATGCGCATGCCAGCAAGGCAAGTATTGTTATTACAATAAATAATGCCATAAATCTTTTCTTTTTCAAACGCTTTCACCTCTTTTTTGTATTACTTATCGTTTTTATTGCAAATTTATATTACAATCATAACAAAGGATGATTGCAAAAGCAAATATTTGTTGAAAAGTGTTTGAATTTTTTTAAAATAAAAATATATTGTCGATATGTTTTCATTATTATATTGTTATTCAAACAATAAATTTTCAATCTTAATGAAATGCCGTACATAAAAAATGAGCCGTCTTTAAAGACGGCTCAAATCATTTTAAAATTATAATTTAATGAACTATCAAAATCTGTTGCTTTTAGGATAATAAAACTATATTCAACTGCGCTCCGACACTAGGCGCTAAATCCATTGTAAAAGGTATTGCCGAATTATTTCGCAGTGTTATGACATCTCCCGCGGCAAGGGTCAACATTGCAGACCCTGATACTTCACCGGTTGAAACTAACGCCATCGTATTTGTAGAAACGTCTACCGTGCCATTTACGGCTAGCGCAAGCGCAGCACCGACTCCTGCCGTAATATTTATTTTATATGTAATGAGATATGTACCTTCTGTGGGCACCGTAACACTTACTGTGCCTGCCGTATGCGTGATCCCGCTCAATGGTCCGTTGTTACTGAAAGGCACATCGGCTCCGGCGGGAAGAGTCGCATCTGATGCAAGCTGATAAACATATCCGAATGTTGTAACTCCCGCACCTGTCGGCCCTGTGGCTCCGGTTGCACCTGTCGGCCCTGTGGCTCCATCGGCGCCATCGGCTCCGGTTGCTCCTGTAGCACCTGTGGCTCCATCGGCGCCATCGGCTCCGGTTGCACCTGTAGCACCCGCCGCGCCCACTTCACCTTGTATGCCTTGCGCACCTGTGGTTCCTGTCGCACCTGTAGTGCCTGTCTCACCCGTCGGGCCTGTAGGCCCTGTTGCACCCGCTGCGCCCACTTCACCTTGTATGCCTTGCGTGCCCGTGGCTCCTGTCGGACCCGTTGCTCCCGTCGGACCCGTAACCCCTGTCGGACCTGTTGCCCCGGCTATTCCGGTCGGACCTGTAGGCCCTGTAGCTCCCGCGCCTGTGGCTCCCGTGGCTCCATCGGCGCCTGCCGTCCCGGCAGTTCCTTTAGCGCCCTGCGCTCCCGCAGATCCTGCTACGCCTGTAGCACCTGTCTCACCCGTTGCTCCCGTCGGGCCTGTCGGCCCCGTGGCTCCGATCACTGTTGTCTGATCAGAGGTCGTTGACGATGAGGAAGATGGTGTACATGCGCATGCCAGCAAGGCAAGTATTGTTATTACAATAAATAATGCCATAAATCTTTTCTTTTTCAAACGCTTTCACCTCTTTTTTGTATTACTTATCGTTTTTATTGCAAATTTATATTACAATCATAACAAAGGATGATTGCAAAAGCAAATATTTGTTGAAAAGTGTTTGAAAAATTTTTTAAATGTATATATATTTGATACAATATTGAATATTGCAAAAATATATAGTACCATGAATTAAAATCTTATTCACTATATTATCTTGTTAAAATTTATCAATTTATAATAAAGGAGTGCTGTGATTGGTTACTACATATCCTGATACTAAAAGAAAATATTTAAAATGGCTGTTTCTTGCCTATTGTTGCGCTGTAGGCCTTCGCTATTTGATTGCAATCCTAACAAGTCAAAATCCGTTTATTATGCCTGACGAAGCCCTCTATGCAAATATTGCGCGTTCACTCATATCCGGCGATGCAATTTCTCTTCGAAATCAGCCACTTACTTACACAAATATATTGTACGCGCTTTTGATATCGCCCATATATTCTATTTTTAAAGCCGGTGCACAATTTCGAATGATACAGCTTTTCAATTGTATTGTCATGAATTTAGCCATCTTCCCGGCTTACGGCATTGCCAATAATCTTACCAAAAACCAGAAAGCAGCCTTTGGCATTGCTCTTTTGTCACTGCTTGTGCCGGATATGCTGCTCACCACGCGCATTATGACCGAGGCTATTGTGTATCCGCTTTTTTTGTTGGTCGTCTATCTCATGTTCGGCAAATTCTCAACAACAGATTCAAAGCTTGGAAAAGCATTTTTTACGGGGCTGCTTGCATTTTTATTGACACAAGCAAAATCCGGCTCGATTGCATTGGCTGTTGTTTTTTTTGTTATATTGCTTATTGACTTCATACGTTCCCGCAACCGCAGCAACTTAGATCATGCTTTGGTATTTTTAATCACATATGCTGCCTTATATATACTGACGCGCTTTGTGCTTTCATCACAGGGAATGGATTTTGATGTCCAATCGATCTATCAAACACAAACACAGCTTCCAACGCTGATCCATTTGAAACAAACATTACCGGGTCTGTTGCTATATGCTTTCTTCATTCCGGTCGCTTTTGGTATCTACCCTCTGCTGCTGCCGGCATCCAATTTAAGCCGTTATGATGATGTGCAAAAAAAGCAGGCAGCACTTGCCCTTATCTCACTGGCACTATATGCTATTGGCGCATGCTACCTCTTTTTTGATACTGAAACGATTGGCAACTTCTTTCAAGGGAGAATACATATCCGATATGTATTTATGTTTCTTCCGCTGCTTTTGGGGTTTGTGTTTTCTCCAAGCCTGGAAGGCGCCAAGCCAAACGGCAAACTTATCGCATTCTTAGGGTTCCTGCTTGCAATGATGATGGGCGTATCTTTTGATGCGTTGTTATCGGGACGCCAATATCCTGTTGATGCTATTTCACTCTCTTATATCATTTATGATGATTCTGTTTTAAACTGGGGGCTTTTATCACAAATTGCCGCTGTCACCTTTGCCGCGGGCATATTTGGTTTAATAGCTTATAAAGGTTGGAACAAACAAGTAAAAAGAATATTCACGATTTTCCTTATTTTAGGGCTTATCACGGCAAACTGGCTAGGATATGACTTAAATGAGTATAACAACAGTGAAGCCTTATCATCAGACGCACAGCAATGTGCCCTGGAGCTTTCGGATCAGGCAACATTAATTGTGCCGGATAGTGGTACTTATTTTGATAACACACTTTCCGTACTGGATATCGCAATGACTGATGCGCCCTATTTTATAAAATATAATGATTTATGCGCTTCTCTTGATGATTATGGCACGCTTGTTTCTCAATTGCCGCCTAAATACTGGACAGAAAACCCGGTCAACACGATTCCTGTTCCCGACAAAATTGTGTTCAGCTACACTGCTTTTTCCAAAATGGTTTTAGCAGATGACGCACAGGTGCAGTTTTCAGATAATGGTTATTATGGTATTGTAAGCCTTGATGAAAATCAAAGACTTTTCCACAGCGCACTTGCCGGATTATCTTCAAGCGGCGAGCCGCAAAGTGATACGGTGCTTTATATTTATGACGAAGCATTATTATCGCAAGACAGCATCCGTATTTATTTCCAGACATCCTGCTCTTCCGACGCTGCTCTTAGCCTTTCATGCGGAGAAACGCAGTTTACATATGACTTGGATAAAGACAGCAATTGGATATACGGGGATTTTGCTGTTCCCGAGGGTGCTACTGTATTAAAGATTGCGGTGCAAACCCTGTCGGGTGAACCGATCATAAATACATATATGCTCAAATAGCTTTCAAATCAAATATAATAAGGCTGACGGAGTTTCATCAGCCTTATTTTTATTTTATAAGTTCATCATATTATTAAAAAAAAACGGTTATTAAGTTATGAAGAAAATAATTTAATGGTAAACTTTCCAAATAATTTATAACACAGTAACACAATTGCGTCCCTTATCTTTTGATTCATATATGAAGAGCGGCACAATAGACGACTGCAACAATCATGATAAAGCATGCAAAATACCTATTTAGATGCTCATTGACGAGTATATTTTTAAAAAATATATCATTCTTTAATTTTATATGCAGATATTCTCTGCCATTAGAGTTAATCATTTAGATAAAACATAAGCCGCTGGACTATATTCCGCGCAGCTCTATCAGGCAAACTGGCGGAAAGGGAGGGATTCGAACCCTCGGTGGGGTATCAGCCCACACACGATTTCCAATCGTGCGCCTTAAGCCAACTCAGCCACCTTTCCGCGCATTTCATATTATACTGACTCAGTGGCATTCTGTCAATGAAGCTGAACAACAAAACTTAAAATAAAAAAGACATGCACAAATTTTACATGTCTTTTTTATTAAAGTACCTATTTAATATATTGCGTAGGATCAATTGATTTATCATTTTGCCAAACTTCAAAATGCAAATGTGACGGATCATCAATTTCAAATGCAGCCGTATTCCCCACTTTTGCTATCACATCACCTTGCTTAATAGTTTGTCCGGCTTTCACGCTAACAGATTCATCTAAATTTGCATAAACTGTTTTAATATTGCTACCGTGTTTTAAGAGAATACATTGTCCCAGTTTTCCGTCTGTATAGACTTTTTCAACTGTCCCGTCTAAGGACGCTTTTACATTCTCGCCTATTTCTGCAGAAATATCTACCCCCATATGGTCCGATCTGTACTCATTTAACGTAACGCTAAAAACCGGATCCGTGTTATAGCTGTATGCCATAGTTATTTTTGTTTTTGACACGGGATTTTTAATATCTTTTAAGCTTACCGTTTCTTCTTTATTTGCAGTTGTCGTTGTTTGAGCAGCCGCGGAAGTAGTGTTCTCATCTGTTTGCTCATCTTCTGCGGTACTTGTTGTATCTGTCTGGGCGCTTGCCGGCTCGTCGGCTATGTTTTCTGTGTCTCTGCCAATATCAATCTCATCTTCATAAGCAGAATTCTCCAGTTCACTTAATTTATTTTTTTCGTTTCTGTCTTGAATAATTTTTGTCCCTGCTACTGTTACGAGCAATAATAAGACAAGTATAGTAAATATTGAATATATGGCCGGTTTATTATTTTTATTTTCATTCTCATTTTTCTTATTGTTCGTCATAAAATCACCTCTGAAATTATTTTCTCAATTTCAGAGGATTTTATTCGCTTTTTAAATATTTTTTTAATTTAAATCTTTATAATCGATTATTTCTACTCCTTGATAATAATGCAGCAGTATCTCCTCATATGTACATCCTTGCTTCGCATATCCGTTTGCACCATACTGACTCATTCCGACTCCATGACCAAATCCGTTTGTTATAAAAACAATGTTCTTCCCGCTTACATCTATCTCAAAACCGCTCGAGCGCAAATCAAACAACTCTCTTATTTCTCTTCCTGTAAAGGTAAGATTGCCTATTGTTATTTCTTTTACCTTTCCGCCTGTTGTGTATGAATTGATTTTAATATTGTTCGCTATTTTATTTTCATTAATTTCAAAATCAGGATATTTTGTTTCTATAACGCTTAAAAAATCTTGAATACTGATCGTTGTATGTATATCAACATAATTATCCTCTTCATACAAGCTTTCCACACTTCTTAAGTATGGCACCGCGGACACAAAGTAGTCTTCCGAATTTTCTGTCTTTCCGCCACTTGTGGAATGATATAGCGCACTGATCAATTCGTCATTATACACCAATACTTTTCCTTTTGTTTCATCAACTGCTTTTTCAATTTTTTCCCATCTTAAAATACTGTCTGCTGCTGATATCCCGGAATCTTGCCAGATTTTTAACCTCTCGTCTTCCGATACAAACGCTTGACAGCAGGATGGATCTGTGCAAATATCATATTTCGGATGCGCCTGGATTGTGCCTTGCATTCTTCGAAGTGTAAATGTTCTTGCGGCAACTGCCTGTGCTTTTAATGCTTCAAGTTCAAAAGTGGCAGGCATTTCTGCGGCTACAACACCTTTTAAGTATTCTTCAAGCTCCATTTCCAAAACCTTATTATTTTGAACGTCTAAAATTTTTAGCATCTGCTCATCTTCTCCTTCTTTTGTCTCAGAAGACGGAGCCTGGCAGCTTTTTACTATCAAAGCAGGCATTATCACAAAAATAAATAGTATGATAAACACATATAAAAATATTTTCCTGTTCATATAAACATTATATGAATGGTAAAATGAAAAAATAGTAAAATAATTTCTTTAAATAAAAAAACACTTATTTCTAAGTGTTTTAAAAATATTTTTATTCAAATTTGTACATGCTTCTGTTATCGAGCGCATAAATTCTTTGGGAAAATCCGCCTTTCTCGACTGTTGACAGGGCATCCGATATTTGAAACATCCTCGCATCCATAACATCCAAATAATAGAGAATTTCCGCCTCAGCGGTCAAAGGCATCTTCGGACTTCCGTATTCGGCGAAATAATGATGCGACAACAGACAATGCTTTAATATTAATGTAACGTCATCAGAGATATCTAACTCTTTCGCCTTTGCTTCCACGATGCATATCCCCTGGATGATATGTCCCAATAATTTGCCTTCTTTTGTATAATCTATGGGAATACCGTATTCGCTGAGCATTATTTCGTCAAGCTTTCCGATATCATGAAGGATCACAGCGGCATACAATAAATCTTTATTTAAATGTTCATAGATATCTGTCAAGGCACTGGCAACACGCAGCATGGTATGTATATGGTGCAGCAGGCCTCCTCTTGAAGCATGATGCATTTGCTTCGCCCCCGGAAAAATCAATAAGCGTTCTTTATGATCCTTTAAAATTTCACAAGTCAATTTCTGTAACTCTTTACTTTTAAGTTTTGAAGCCGCCGCGTATATTTGTTCAAACATTTCAGCCGGCTTTATCGGCGGCGCAGCATAAACTTGAGACATGATTGTATCATCAACTTCTTCAATAATTGTGATAGACTCAATAATCAACTGAGTTCTGCCGTTATATTCTTCTGTTCTTCCCTTGATTGAAGCAATGATCCCGGCTTTTATGATATTTAAATCAATGCCGTCAGCCCGCCACATTTTGGCATTCATTGATGCTGAGTTATCTTTGAGGAGCATATCCAAATAAACACTGCCATTCGTTGCAGTTTTTTTTATGAGGCTTTCTACAAATAATATTTTATCAAAACTTTGACCATTTTTTAGCTCTGCTAACATTCTTTCTCCTTATTCATCAGCGCTATCTTCATTATTGCTTTGTTGAACTATAAAAATTTTTTCATCCTTGTTGATCAGCCCTAAATATTTTTTTGCCAGTTGTTCAATATAATCATCAGATTGTGCCTGCTCTACAGTTGCGTTGAGTTGATCATAGTATAATTTTTTATCGTTTAATTCAGAGACGAGCTCGTCCCTCTCAGATACCAACTTCTGATAATTTATCTCCAAAGAAATAAATTTGTAAATAACATAACACCCTAATAGAACTATAAAAAGAACAACTATATTATTGAATTTTTTTCTTCTTCTTTTGTTTTTCATAGGCCTTCCCTTTTTTTATGCTATTTTTAAATTTATTATATATCTTTATCTCAAAAAAAGGAATGCTTAAAAACTTTTTTATTCTGTTTGTCAGAGGTGCCGATGATCTTTTTACTGCAACTATGCCTTTTTTTGTAACATTTGCCGTCTTTTTCAGCCCTAAAGCGGTTTTATCATTTACTTGAAACAAAATTTTTCTGATCAATCTTGAAAATACCAAAATATATAGTATCCATCCTGATAATATACCGAATAAAATATACCCTCTGAAAAACAGATCGGTTCTCACCAATAAAAAATATAATGTCATAATAATGCATACGATCCAAAAAATAATGTCTTTAAATAAATTTTTTTTACTTTTACCGAAAAATAAAAAAGTAAATACATCATATGTAAGTGCGGCTAAAACACCGGCATATAATGCATTTAGAAATATGTAAAATTGATAATTTGCTTCATATATCATAATTATTTTACATCTTATTTAAATATTTTTTCAAAAAATCCGCTTCCTTTATGCACAAATCCCTGGTCGGAATATTGCAATGAATCTATGTAGCCTTTTATTTCCAATCTTTTATTATCCAAACTTAAAACTGTTATTCTTAAATCTTTTCCGGTTATTGTCAAAATCCCAAGTTGAGTTTCTGCAATAATTGTGTCCTCATTAAAGCTGTGCACATCAATTACCCCTTTTAAAGATAATTGTTCTCGGCTTACCAGGCTTAACATATTTTCATTTTTGACATTTATATCTTCCATATGCTTCCTCTCAGTTCTGCTAAAAATGCATTCTGAAACATGACTTATTTTTAAGCAGCTATATATAATGGGTATGCACATACGCTAAGTTGTATTCATTATTTGCCTGCTTAATAATAATGTAATTATAATGATTGTTTTGTCGTAAAAATTATCACATTTTGGTCTGTTCATATTTAATCGTTGAAATCAACAAACAGTTATACTAAAAAATTCCCAACCAAATAATTGGTTGGGAATTTTATTGATCATATCATTTTAGTTTTTTAAACTGTCTATATTTTCTTTTTTGTTTCCATTGAATATATAAGAACCCGCAACTAAAACATTTGCTCCCGCCTTAACAGCAAGTTTGGCTGTTTTGGCATTGATGCCGCCGTCTACCTGAAGGTAAATATTTTTGTTGCCTATAATTTCTTTTGCGTCTGAAATACGTTTTGTAGACGCGTCAATATATTTTTGCCCTCCAAACCCCGGATATACGCTCATAATAAGAACCATGTCAACGACGTCCAAGTATTGTTTGATGCTTTTTACATCCGTATCGGGTTTGATAGAAATACCTGATTTAATGCCAAGTTTTTTTATATCATTCAAATATTTTAATATATCACCTTTTGATTCGTGATGCAGTGTAATGATATAAGGATTGCTTCGGGCAAATTTTTCAATATATTGTTCAGGATTCTCCATCATTAGGTGGATATCTAGCGGCAGCGTCGTATATTTCGCAATATTTTTGACTTGATCGGGCCCAAAAGTTATATTGGGCACAAAATGTCCATCCATAATATCTACATGAAGCCAGTCGGCACCGGCTTCTTGCAGCTCCATGAGTTCATTTTTAATAACGCCAAAATCTGCGCTTAATAGAGAAGGGGCAATTAATAACATTTGATTTGTCTACTCCAAAATATAAACTTTTAAATATTTTCTTCCAAAATTTAATGCTTGTTGATGTTCATTAAAAAATATATCCAGCCTGTTTCCTGAGATGGCTCCACCTCTGTCTTGCACGACAAAAATACCTTTATTGGGCGCATCTTTAAAATATGGAATATACACTTTTGTTCCAAACGGAATATTTGAAGGGGCTGCTATGGTGTAATATTGTTCTGCTTTGTTCCCGCTTGCCGTATATCCACCAGTATATTTCCCACAGCAAATAGCGCATGGACAATAGGCTGAAATATTTGCTATATACGATTTGCTGTATAACTTTTCTCCAAGTGCTGTCTGTACCGTATTTGGCCGTTTTTTCGTACCTACTTCAACCACTTCGCTTATTGGAGATTGTAAAAGCTGCGTAATCAACTGTTCTTTTTTTACGGCTTTACCGTTAATGTAAGTGGTGATTATCGTGGCAATCGCTTTGCCGTCTTGCCCTTCTGTAATTACTTTTTTATAATCCGTATATTGATCATCATTTTCAATGACTTGTGTGTCATAGTCTAAATCTATTACTTGCGTAGTCTCTGTGGTGCTTTGTGTTGTGATTTCCACTACATTTGATTCATAATCTATATCGACAATGTCGTCATCACTAAGATACAATCCAGCCTGTTTTAATGCATCATCTCCTAAAAGCGAAGTAGCAATGTTGTAAACTTCGCCGTTGTATTTCACAGTTAAAGTTTTTGGCGTATATATATCCACTCTGCCATTTTTGCCTATATTTTCAGACAACGAAGGGTAAACATAGTCATTATACGCTAAATTAATATCTGCTTCGTCCAAGGCGTCGGAAGCAGTTCCACCTGATGATATAAAACAATAGCTGTTTATTTCACCGTCAATATAAATATTGACTTTTTGACGTGAATAAGCAGCTGTGATAACAATAACACACATAAGCAAAATAACACCAAGACCGGATAAAGCCTTTTTATCAATTTTCTTATGTATATCTTTACTTATCTCTTTTATATTAAATTTGAAATGTCTTTTTATGATATGAAAATGATATTTTTTCTTCCAAAAAAAATTATGACATTTATGTTTTACTGTACGTATTAAAAACAAAATTTTCTGTTTTAATAAATTTTTTTTATGTTTCATAACGAAGTTATTTTAATATGATTTTAAGGGTTTGTCAAACCAAACAAACGGCATGCATTTTGAGCGGTTGTCTTTGCAATTTCTTCTATATCCACTCCCCTTAACTGTGCAATTTGCATAGCTGTATGCTTGATATATTTTGGTTCGTTTCTTTTCCCCCTGCATGGCACCGGGGCTAAATATGGACAGTCTGTTTCAATCAGCAATCGATCCAGCGGAATAAACTGAGCAACCTTTTTTAAATTATTTGCATTTGTATACGTGACAGGGCCCGAGATAGACAGATAGAATCCCATATCAAGCATAATTTTTGCCGTCTCAATACTCCCCGAAAAACTATGGACTACTCCTGCTTTTTCTGCCGGATAATATTTTTTCAACAAATCAATCGTATCTTTTGTAGCTTCACGCATATGGATGATGATCGGTATTGTTTTCTCTTTTGCTATGATGAGTTGTTTTTCAAATATTGATCTTTGAATGTCGTGCGGTGAATAATTTTTAAAATAATCCAACCCAATTTCTCCCATCCCCACACATTTTGGATGATCCAATAATTTTTTTATTTCATCTAATATATCATCTGTCACTGATTTTGCATCATGAGGATGAATTCCGGCCGCAAAATAGATATTCTCATATTGCTGTGCAAGTTTTTTTGAAAACAATGAACTTTCGAGATCCGCCCCTATATTGACGACCCGTGATATCTGATTATCCTTCAGGCTGTCGATGACAATATTTCTGTCTTCATTGAATTGCTCGTCATCTAAATGCGCATGTGAATCAATAAACATTTTATGCCTCCTCCAGATGTTCTCTTATAATATTTCTAATTTCGATAGGATCGAGCTTTCCGACATCTATTTGTGCTTTTAACACAGCAGGTTTTTTCGATAAAATAAATATGCGTTGTGCTAAAGTAATCGCTTCTTCGATATCATGAGTAGACATGAGAACGGTATATTTTTCTTTCTTCCACTGAGCAGTAAAGTCTTCTATAATATCTTCTTTTAAAGCAATATCAAGGCCCTTAAACGGCTCATCCAAAATAAGAATATGCGGATTATACACAAACGCTCTCGCCAGGGATACCCTCTGCCTCATTCCTCCACTCAGTTCCCTTGGATAATAATACTCATAACCTGTTAATCTAACCATATGTATGGCTTCTTCAACGCGATTCTTTATATCTTTTTCATCTGCAATCACAAAGGCTATATTTTCATACACATTCTTCCATTCCAAAAGCCTGTCTTCCTGAAACACATAGGCTACGCGCTTCTTTTCTATTCCTGTAATCATTCCGGAATCGTACCTGTCAATTTTTGTAAGTATATTAAATAAAGTCGTTTTCCCGACACCGGAAGGTCCGAGTATACAACTGATTTCATTATCATTGAACTTTATGTTTAATCCGTTAAAAATGATATTCTCATTAAACGATTTCTTAAGATTTTCTATTATTATTGACATTCATTTGCCTGCCTTTAGATAGTTTGTTTAGAAAGTTTTTAATGATATATTCAAAGATAAAACTAAGAATTATAACTGCCAACGTAAGTGCAAACAAGTTTTCTGTCTGAAGATATATTTTTGCGTTATACATTCCACCACCCATGGATATCTCGGGCCTTGCCAAAACTTCGGCAGCAACTGTCGCTTTCCAGCCAATGCCGATACTTGCTGCAATGGAAGAAAATATGTAACCCCTTACAGACGGAATATATACATCTTTAATAATCCTTATGTATTTTATTTTATATATGCTGCACATTTGCAATAGTTTTTTATCCGTATCTATGATGCCCTGTGTAACATTTGTCCAAATAATCGGTACACACATTAAAAAGCATACAAAAATAGGAATTGAATCTGTTCTCATCCACACAAGCGCTAAAATAATAAACGATACAACAGGTGTCGATTTTATAACCGACATAACAGGATTCAAAAACCTGTAAACAGGCGCATATAGCCCACTTAACATGCCAAGTAAAATCCCCAAAACAATGGAAAGCCCCACACCTGCAAAAACCCGAAATAAAGTAAGCCCCACATTTTGATAAAAAGATAATTGTCTGCCCATGGTTATCAAAGCCTGAATTGTCTGCTCAACGGAAGGCAAAATAACGGGGATGTTTATAATTTTGGCTGCTAATTCCCAAATTAGCAGCCAAAACAGTATGAATATAAAATTCTGAATTTTACTATTTTTGATAGTAGAAATCCTCATTCGGTAAAGCTCCTCCTACGGAAGACGGATTATAAGAATACAATAAATTTAAAAATGAATTGATTTCATCTTTATTCTCATAAGCATCTTTATAAACAATAGCGCTGTTTGGTATTGCTATTTTTGCAAGCTCTGCACTGGCCAGTATCCCTTGCTGAGCAATAATTTCAGCAGCTGTATCGGTATCGGTGTTTACAAATTCAACGCTTTCTTCATATTGGTTTAAAAATTCATTTACGGCAGCTTTGTTTTCTTCTGCAAATGTTTTATTAACGATCAAACACCCCATCGGCATTTCTTGGTCATCTGTTACTTTTTTCCACTCGTCATTTAAATTGATTGCAATGTTAATATTTGCATTTTTTGAGGTGACCGTACTTACAAATGGTTCCGGTAACAACGCAATAGGGGCTTTGCCGCTTACAATCAAGGTTGCAAGTTCAGAATGCTCGGCAGCATATACTACTTTTACTTTATCCTTTAGCCCTGCTTTATCAAGAATATAATCCAACGCATACTCAGGAGTTGCTCCTTGCCCCGAACTATAAATAGTTTTTCCTTCTAAGTCAGAAAACTGAGTAATATTTTCTCCGTTTGTTAAGATATACAGATTCCCGAGTGTATTGATAGCAGCAATCTGAACATTACCATTCGTTTTATTGTAAAGAGTAGCTGCCAAATTTGTCGGAACAGCAGCAATATCAACTTCGCCATTGATTACTTTTGCCACTACTTCGTCAGGCGCTGAAGAAATGATTACATCGCTGGTAATATTCTCATCAATAACATACCCTTCCTGAAGCATTTTAGCCATACCCATTCCGGTTGGCCCTTTTAATACCGCAATCGTCATATCCACAGGTTCAATTGCATTGCTTGAGCACGCGGCAAAAGAAAACAGTAATGCTATCGTAATTAAGATTACAAGAAATTTTTTCATAGTTTCTAATTTATCTCCTTTTTTGAAAATGAAGTTTTGACATGCACATCCTTAATTCGCCCCAGTTTCCCCGTTAACGCATTAATTTGATCTTGTGTGCCAACAACAACCAATGCAATCACAGCTACATCTTCCTGCGTAAAAGGAATTCCAAGTCTTCCTTTAATAATTCCTTTGAAGCTGCTTACAAGGTTATTAAATTCTTGTTGTGCATCTTGTGCATTATCGAGTACTGCCGAGATTACAGCCAATCTTTTCATGTTTTTCTTCACTCTCCGTAAAAAACCCTTTTTGAACTTGATCAAAAAGGGTTTTGGATAAATCAGAGTCGTATCTTTATCCCTTTTGAATCAGCTGTGCTTTTTCATTAGGTATGCATGTTAAATTTATAACTATTATATGATGACCTTTTAAAAAAATCAAGTCTTTTATGTTACTTTATCTCCCGGATTCACTTCTTTTTCCGGAACAATCATTGCAAAACTATCTTTATCGTGTCCTACGGCAGTGATCATGATCTCACTGATTTCGCCTTTAAATTTTGCCGGTTTTATATTGGCGACCACAACGATTTGTTTGCCTACAAGGTCATCAACATCTTTAAACTCCGCAATACCGCTAACAATTTGTTTTGTGCATGAACCTAAATCAACCTGTAAAATCAAAAGCCTGTCTGCATTCGGATGTTTTTGGGCTTTAATTATTTTTGCTACCCGTAAATCAACTTTAGCAAAATCGTCAATCGTGATTTGCTCTTTAAATTCTGAATCCTGAGATTTTGCGTCCTTAATATTTTCTTCTTTTACAGCACTTTTATTCTTTTTATTTTCTTTCTCAATCTTTTTTTCTTTTTTCAATGCCTCTTCTTCCGTTATAACTCTCGGAAACAGCGGACTGGAAAGCGCCACTTTATTTTCCGGTGGATAAAAGCCGAAACGCTGGATACTGTTCCACGATAACAGGCTTTCATCGATATTAAGCATTAATCTGATCTTTACGGATGTCTCCGGCATTGCCGGACTAATTAAAACGGCTATAAATCTTAGACTTTCGAGTAAATTGTATAACACGGTAGCGAGTCTTGCCTTTTGTTCTTCATCTTTTGCAAGTATCCATGGCATCGTTTCATCTATATATTTATTAGCTCTTGCGATGAATTTCCATATCTGTATTAATGCATTCGATAATTCATATTTATCCATTAATTCTTTTACAACACGAGGAAGATCGAGCGCCATTTGGATAATATCCATATCAATATCTTCTACTTCTTTAATATCCGGTATTGCTCCGTCAAAGTATTTGTCAACCATTGAAATGGTTCTGCTGAGCAAATTGCCTAAATCATTTGCCAAATCAGCATTATTGCGGTTGATTAAATTATCTTCATTGTAAATGCCATCACTTCCGAACGGCATTTCACGAAGCACATAATAACGTAATGCATCCGTGCCGTATTTAGCGGCAAGTTCTATCGGGTCGATTACGTTGCCTTTGGATTTTGACATTTTACTGCCTTTAAGCAATATCCAGCCATGTCCGTAAACTTGCTTCGGAAGCGGCAAATCAAGTGCCATAAGAATAATTGGCCAGTAAATTGTATGAAATCGCAAAATATCTTTTCCTATCAAGTGCAAGTCTGCCGGCCAATATTTATCCATTAAGTTGGGTTCATCATTTAAATAACCAAGCGCCGTAATATAATTACTCAAAGCATCAACCCAGACATAGACTACATGCTTCTCATCAAAATCGACTTTAATACCCCAATCAAAACTTGTTCTTGAAACACATAAATCTTCAAGCCCTGGCAGTAAAAAATTGTTGAGCATTTCATTTTTTGCCGATTCGGGGCATATAAAATCAGGATGCTCCTTGATATGATCGATTAATCTTTGCGCATATTTGCTCATCTTAAAAAAATATGCTTCTTCTTTGGCAGGCTTTAATTCTTTCCCGCAATCGGGACATTTGCCGTCTTTTGCTTGCGTGCTTGTCCAATAGGCTTCACAAGGTGTGCAATACAATCCCTCATAATAAGATTTGTAAATATCACCTTTATCATAAAGCTTTTTAAAAATTCTTTGAATCGATTGTTCATGGTAAGCATCGGTCGTTCTGATGAATTTATCATAATTAATATTCATTATTTTCCACAAATGCACAATATCTCTAACAATTTCATCTACATATTCTTTTGGCTCTTTGCCTGCCTTTTTTGCAGCTTCTTGTATTTTTTGCCCATGCTCATCTGTTCCGGTTAAAAAAAACACATCGTATCCGGTCAATTTCTTGAATCTCGCGATTGTATCTGCGGCTACTGTAGAATATGTGTGCCCGATATGCAGTTTTGCACTCGGGTAATAAATCGGCGTGCTGATATAAAAACTTTCTTTACTACTCATATATTCTCCTTTATCATTTTTTATTTTAACGCAATAAAAAAACCGTCCCAATGGGACGGATTATCCGCGGTACCACCCAAATTAGCTTTGTCTGCTCACTCGTATATTTAACGTAAATCACGGCTATCGGTTTGCCTCAGCTTACCAATGCAGCTTTAAAGTCCATCTTCAATAAATTCGCAATACCTCTTCACAGCTTATGAGGCTCTCTTAAATTACTCCCTTATTTACTCAACTTTTCATAGCTTTTAAAGTATTTTATTGATAGTATTATATAAAATTATAAATAAAATGCAACGTCTTTTTGAAATATTCTATTTAATTTCGAATTTTATATTATCAATAAAAATCCATGTAGGCCCTATATAATACGAATCTACTCCAATAAGCAGATATAAATTGCCCTTGCTGTCTGTCTGCGCGGTGAATTTTGTATCAAATGTTTTGTATTCAAACGAAGTCGAACTCTTATAATTATTTTTTTGAATATTCCCGAGCGCTTTGATAAATTCCTCATCAGTCATATAGTGACCTATTTTAAAATTCGGCGCAAGAATGCCATCTGTATTTGCGGTGCTCGGTTCTATAGAAAGTACCCCCGCTTTTATGATAACGCTTTGAGCGGGAATTTTATCAGTAATATTGCTACTTGCTTTTGGCATCATTGTGGCCACGTCAAAGGTAATCTCCGCTTCATAGGTTTTGGATGCATCCAACTTTAAGGTATCTCCTACGTTTATATAAAAATAGACAAACATGTTATCGCCCATATTATAGGCGGATATCATCAGTCCGTTTGAATTTAAATTTGGTATTTCCGCCTGTTTGACCACAACGCTATAACCTTTTGCTTCATAGTCTTGCGTGACATTGGCTACTCCGTATTCAAACTTTAATGTTGAATCTTCGAAATCATACATTAAAGCAGAACGGTTACATCCAGTTAATACAAAACATAATATGATAATACATGCAAGCGTACTGATTTTCTTATACATAATCCATTCTCCCTTTATTATGTTTTAACAAGCCATAAGCAAAAAAAATGTTGCTTACTGAAACTATGCTTTGTAATTATTACTATTTTTTATTTGAAATAATGCATGATAGAGGAAGATATATGCGCCTATTTACGATATTGACATAAATTTTTAATCATTATAAAATACACGGGGTGAAATAAATTGCAAATTCAAAAAAACGAAGTACGTAACAGAATTTTATATGCTGCAAAAAAAGAGTTCTTAACTAAAGGCTATAAGGACTCCTCCATGCGGCAGATTGCTCTTACCGCCAAAACAACTCCGGGGAATATATACTCTTATTTTTCTTCTAAAGATGAGCTTTTCACAAAAGTGATCTCCCCTGTTTTAGCTAGAATACAGATACTTCTCAATATGCAGTTTTATCAAAAAAACTCCGTTTCAAAATCTGATGTGACATATATTACAAATGAAATTTCAGATTTGTTTTTATCTTATAAGGATGAATTCCTGATTTTGCTTACGGCAAGTGCCGGCAGTGCATTTGAGAATATAAAAAATGAATTGATACAAGTAGTCGCCAAGCGTTTTGAAACCGAGCTTCCTGCTTATGTCAAAACCGGGACAAATGATACCTTGTTATGTGAAACATTAGCTGTATCTTTGATTGAAGGACTTATGAACATATTTAATAAATGCCACAACGATGAAGACGGCCTCTCAGACGTTTTAAGTCGGTTTTTATCTATATTTTTTCATATAAATAAAAAATAAAAAAGAGCATAGAAATCTATGCCCTCTTAAAATTTAAATTTCCCCTGTTAATTCTCTTCCGTCATAATCTACTGTAATAATACTGTTAGGCAACAGATTATGTTTTAAAATCATTTTCCCGACCAAAGTTTCGACATTGCTTTGCAAATATCGTTTAAGCGGTCTTGCCCCGTAGATCGGGTCATATCCGTTATCTATAATATATTCTTTTGCTTTATCGGTAAGCTTTATTGTCAGCTGTTGTTCTTTTAATCTGTCATTTAATCGCTTAATTAACAGTTCCAAAATTTGCGTAACTTCATCTTTTGTAAGTGGTTTATAGAAGATAACTTCATCCAGTCTGTTTAGAAACTCCGGTCTGAAGCTTTGCTTCAAAAGTTGTTCCACTTGTTCTTTTGCTTTGGGCGTTATTTCACCTTTTTCGTCGATACCATCGAGTAGATAGACAGAGCCGATATTGGATGTCAAAATAATAATCGTATTTTTAAAATCGACTGTTCTGCCTTTCGAATCTGTTACTCTGCCGTCATCGAGTACTTGGAGCAATACGTTAAAGACATCCGGATGTGCTTTTTCCACTTCATCAAAAAGCACAACCGAGTACGGTTTTCTTCGTACAGCTTCTGTGAGTTGCCCGCCTTCATCATAACCGATATATCCCGGAGGCGCCCCAACAAGACGCGAGACGGAATGCTTTTCCATATATTCACTCATATCAATTCGAATGATATTTTGCTCATCATCGAACAAATCTTCAGCAAGTGCTTTTGCCAGTTCGGTTTTGCCTACTCCTGTTGGTCCCAAGAATAAGAACGAGCCGATCGGCCTATTTGGATCACTGATGCCTGCACGTGAGCGGATAATGGCCTGCGTTACTTTTTGCACGGCATCATCCTGACCTATCACTCTCTTGTGAAGTCTCTTGTCAAGTTCCAGTATTTTTTGTCTTTCACTTTCCATAAGTTTTGTCACAGGTATCCCTGTCCATCTGGCTACAATTCGCGCAATTTCTTCATCTGTTACTTTATCTCTAAGTAATGTGTTCTCAGAAGTTTTAACGGTTTTATTCTCGGCTTCGGCTATTTTCTGCTGCAACTGCGGAATTTTCCCGTATTTCAGTTCCGCAATCTTATCAAGTTCATAGCTTTGCTCATAGCGCTCGATCTGCGCATTGGCTTCTTTTAACTCTTCCTTCAATTTCTGTACATAATTGATGCTGTCTTTTTCATTTTCCCATTGCGCTTTCATTACGTTAAATTTTTCTCTCATTTCTGCAATTTCTTTTTGCAGTTCACGCAGTCTTTTTTTTGACAGATCATCTTTTTCTTTTTTCAAAACCGTTTCTTCTATCTCTGCCTGCATAATCTTTCTTGCAATTTGATCTAATTCAAACGGCATAGAATCTATTTCTGTCCTTATCATGGCGCATGCTTCATCAACTAAATCAATCGCTTTATCCGGAAGGAATCTGTCGGATATATATCGATGTGAAAGCACCGCCGCCGAAATCAGCGCACTGTCGGTGATGTGCACCCCATGAAAGACCTCGTATCTGTCTTTGAGTCCCCTCAAAATTGAAATCGTATCTTCCACAGTCGGTTCATTGGCATAAACCGGTTGAAAGCGTCGCTCAAGCGCTGAATCTTTTTCAATATATTTTCGGTATTCATTAATTGTAGTTGCACCGATACAATGCAACTCTCCTCTTGCAAGCATCGGTTTTAACAGGTTGCCGGCATCCATTGCCCCTTCTGTTTTGCCTGCGCCTACAATTGTATGGAGTTCATCGATGAATAAAATAATTTGCCCGTCGCTTTCCTTAATTTCGTTTAAGACCGCTTTCAACCGTTCCTCAAATTCGCCTCGGAATTTTGCACCGGCAATCAGAGCGCCCATGTCCAGTGCAAAGATCGTTTTATCTTTTAATCCGTCCGGGACATCTCCGCGCACAATCCTGATCGCAAGCCCTTCCACAATGGCCGTTTTCCCAACTCCGGGTTCTCCTATTAGTACAGGATTATTTTTTGTTTTTCTCGATAAGATTCGAATGACATTTCGTATTTCGTCATCTCTTCCTATTACAGGATCAAGTTTTTGTTCTCTCGCTCTCTTTACCAGGTCATACCCGTATTTATTTAACGCGTCGTATGTGTTTTCAGGTGTATCGGATGTCACTCTCGTATAACTTCGCACTTTTTGTAGTGCCTGCAAAAAACCTGTGCTATTCATACCATATTTTTTAAACAAGCCTTTAATGGCATCCGATGGCTGATCGATAATAGCTATCATGATATGCTCAACGGAGATATATTCATCATTCATTTTTTCTGCTTCTTTTTGCGCTTTTATAAATGTCTTATCTACAGCCGAAGATACATAAATTTTTCCGGCTTCTCTTCCTGGTCCGGATACTCTGGGCATCTTTGTAATAATATCATCTATTTCTGATAACATATCGTCAGGCTCGATATTCATTTTAACAAGAAGTTGCGGGATGAGTCCGCTGTCTTGATCAAGCAAAGCATAGAGCAGGTGTTCCTGCTCGATTTGCATATTATTATTCTCTAATGCAATTTTTTGTGCATTTTCAATAGCTTCCAATGATTTTTGTGTATATTGTTTTGTATTCATAATTTTTACCTCCTAATCTTAAAGGTGTATTGTTCATATGTATACATTAAATATCTTTATGTCTATTTTACTACAATAAAAATAAATTAATATATGTCTTAGATTAAACTATAATCAACCCATTTTCAAGGTACGTTAAATATCGGTATTCGATATCTCTGTCTGTTTCGTATACTCCGCTTAAGTAGCCTTTTAAAATTTCATCAAACATTTGAATGTAGGACGCAATTGCGTTACTGATATCTTCATTTGCATGCCGCAAGCTGTTTGCCGGATACATAAACGAGCGTTTAAACCGCCCCGGCTCCAGAGTATAGGAAATATCATCATTTTCATCGAATTGATGTATATAATGTTCCTCGAGCTTCATCCAATGGTTTAAAAAATGTGTTATCTCCATCAGTAAGGTGCTACTTTGAGTGCGAAACGTCACCTTAAGCTCACCCAGGCTTTCTTTTTCGGAATGCAATTCCACTAAATATCGTATCGTTGGACGATACTTGTAGGTGAGCGCACTTTTTATGCAAATAACGGAATCCGTGGACATGTCTTGTACCTGAAGTGACTGTTCGTCGTCTATTAACAAAGCCGCGATATTATCAAAAATATCTTTCATTCTCTTTTGCGGGGTTATTAATGATACATAATCAGCCAAAATTTGATTAACTAAATTAGAACGATTTGTATGATTAGTCGATGCTATTTTATCTATTGCCGCTACAACTTCGTCCATTAGCATCAAGCTATACATATTTTTACTCATAAATATCACCTCATTCTTATTTTAAACTATATTTCAAAATTTGTAAATATATTTATATAAATATTTGAACAAGTTTTAAAATATTTGTATTAAAAAAACGCTGATATATCAGCGTTTTTCTTCACAACATCAATAATAACTAAATAACTAATTATCTTGCATTTCTCTGCTGCTTTTTGTTTCGTCTGCAAGCCGGACATCTGACAGGATCGTTTTCAAAGCCTTTTTCTTTATAAAAAGCTTGCTCGCCTTCTGTGAAGACAAATTCTGATCCACAATCTTTGCAAATAATTGTTTTGTCAGCCATTGTTTCTCCTCCTTTATTTATTCATCTGCACTCTGTACTCTTTTCTTTTTTTATTTAACAAACAAATAAATAAAGGATAACAGATTCAGAACATTCACACAGCATATAAATACTGTTAATGAATTTTAACATAAATTAAGAAATAATACAATATATTTAATAAATTATTCTCTGTTTTCTCTACGGAAAAGTACTGCTTACACGTTTAAAAAAGCATTGTTTTTACCATCATTACGTTTGATCATCCTGCATATCTTTTTGATTTATGATATCGGCATTTACTGGATTATCTATGTTATTCTGATAAAGATTTTCCATATCTTCATTTTTCATATGCATTATTTCATCTGTACTATTTTGTACATTTACATCGTGCTTCATACTATCCGGAAAATATTTCTCTTTTATGTCTATGCCATTTGTATTAAATGTGCTTCGTATGCTTTCTCCTTTTAACTTATCAAAATTAATAAATATGAACGCCGCAAAAATATACAGCATATAGCTTGCAAAGCCACTTACAAGATCAACTAAAATAATAACAACAAACGAAAGCAGAGGAATATAAACATTAGAGATATTTTCAGAGATCATAGAGAGCAAAAATACGAGTATTCCGTAAAAGATACCTATCAACAATAAGTTGCCAAAAATTTTACCCCTTTTACTTTTTGTCAGCATTCTTGAATACCTAAGAGATGAAATTGCAGAGAATTTATATTTTACTCTTGCCAACTGACCCATTGAATACATAATGGATATGTATATTGATATGATAATCATGATTAAAGATAAAACAATAAATATCACAGTAAATATAGCCATGTTTCCTGATTGCACCCAAGTGCTGATATCAAGGGCATATATCGTATATATCGAAAACCCTGCAGATGCAAAAATAATTGATAGCAGAATACCAAATACAATAAAGATGCCTATACCAATAAGCATCAGTAAAACGGCTGTGCCCAACGAAGGGAAAGCTCTTCTAAACGCAAAAGAGAGCATGCTGCCGAAATCTCTTTTCTCCTTGCATGCAACCGAGTCAGCGATTAGATAAATCATTGCATTTTGTGCGCAGGCAAAAAACATAATCACAATAATCCATATCAATCCTATCCCTATCATAGCCGGAATGGCAGGCGCTATTTGAGACAATATTGCCGAACTGTCGATATACTGCAAGGCATATACATTTGTTAAATACGAATAGGGCAGATAGTACGCGATAATAATAGCTCCTATAAAAATAATGCCTAATGTAGCAAGTATCATAAATAAAGTAAACAGCAACATAGAGCCAAACATTTGCCAGAAACGTTCCTTCACCGCACGGAACATCAATGCACAGTATTCTTTAAAATATAAAATTCTCTCGTTCAAATCTTTTTCCATATATTCTCCAGTTCTTTATTATAAATGGTAGTAATCATATCATATATTTCTGCATGAATCAACCTTATGACAATCAAGACAAATTGACAATAAAAAAGTCACTCTGACAGCGAAGTGACTTTAACGCTTAAAACTGTATATTTACCGTGGTGCCTTTATTGAACTCACTTTCAAGTGTTACTGTGGCATTATGAAAAAGTGCCGCATGCTTCACGATAGAAAGTCCAAGCCCCGTGCCGCTGATTTCTTTTGAATGACTTTTATCAACTCTATAAAAGCGTTCAAATACGCGTTCCTGCTCTTTTGGAGCTATCCCGATACCTGTATCTTTTACGCTAAGACGTATTCCTTGTTTATTTTTGTCTAAAATGATGATTACTTTTCCGCCATTTTTATTATACTTTATAGCATTATCGCATAGATTATAAATCATTTCCTCAAGTATTTGACGTACTCCTTTTACGGGAGCATGATCAATGTCCAACTCAATAGATACATCTTTTTTATCTGCCTGCGCTTTCAACCTTTGAATAACATCTTTTACCACATCAAATAGATCAATATATTCCATTTCGTCTTGCATAATATTCTCATCTAATTGAGAAAGTTTGATGATATCTCCTATTAATGCAATCAGGCGTTGCGATTCTTCATAGATATTATTTGCAAAACGCTCAATATCTTCGGGTTTGGCAATTTTATTTTTAATGATTTCAGCAAAACCGGATATAGAAGTAAGTGGTGTTTTAAGTTCATGTGACACATTTGCAGTAAATTCACGGCGCAATTTTTCTCTTTCTTCTTTTTCGGTTACATCTAAAATAACAATAACCGCTCCTACAACGGCATCTCCGTCAAAAACCGGGTTTGCGATTAATTCATAATATCTGCCGTCAAGCTGCATAGGCTGCTCACTGTGAGTGCCGTTTAAGGCTTTATCTATAGCTTTACGAAAGCTCTCACTTCTGTTTAGTGTCAACACGCTTTGCTTTTCAGATACTTTGCTTGCTCCAAGCAGATTGATTGCACTCGAATTATAGGAGACAATGTCTGTTTTATTATCAACAACCAACAGACCCTCACTCATATTTTCAATAATCGTTATAAATTCCTGTTGTCTTCTTTTCAGTTCCGCAATCTGAGACTGTATTTGCTTGTTTTGATTGACGATACGGTGAAGCATTGGCGTTAATTCTTCATATGTTTCTGTTTCTTCCGGATGTTCTAAATCTATATCATTGAAAGGCTGCACCAATCTTCTCGCACTCCGACGTGCCAATAATGCCGAAAATATAACAGCGATTATCAGTATGAGAATAAGCGGTTTGAGCATTTCAAAAACTAAGCTGAACGCGGAATGCTTTGTGCTGGAAATACGCAAAACTGTGCCATCCGATAATTTTACTGCATAATAAATTGTTTTTTCAGCAATTGTTTCCGAATAACGGGTACTTTCTCCTTCGCCGCTTGTTAATGCTTCCTGCACTTCCTTACGGTCACTGTGATTTTCCATAGTCGTAGGATCGGCAAAATTATCATATAAAACAGTGCCGTCGGCATCTATCCATGTAATACGTGTACTTTCATTCAGTCTATTTTCTATCTCTTCCAAATATGCGACTCCGCTATCCGACATACCTTGAATAATATAGGTGCTTTCATTCTTAAGCTGCATACTGTATTGGTTGGCATAATATTCATAAAGCACACCCATAATCAAGGCAACACTTGCCAGAAAAACAACTAATGCCACGATAAAAATAGATTTGAATATGCGCTTTGTCATGTTTTACTTCCCCCTATTTTATATCCGACACCTCTTATTGTTTCAATATAGCTTCCGCATTTACCAAGTTTTTGCCTCAGTGTACGAATATGCACATCTACAGTACGGCTTTCGCCGTCAAAATCATAGCCCCACACTTTATTTAATAATTGGTTACGGGTAAAGACTTGCCCTTGATTTTCCAGTAATAAACACAATAATTCAAATTCCTTGAGCGTAAGCGCAATTTCGCTATCTCCCACTTTTACGATGTGCTTTGAAGGACTGACAGTGAGCTCTCCTATATTGTAAATAGTTTGTTGTACAACATTTTCGGTTCTACGAAGAAGTGCTTTGATACGCGAAATAAGCTCCATCATTCCAAATGGCTTTGCAACATAATCGTCCGCACCATAATCAAGACCCACTACTTTATCATACTCGCTGGCTTTTGCCGTTAACATCATAATCGGCAACTTTTTAGTGTGAGCCATGGAACGCAGTCTTCTTAAAATACTTAATCCGTCTTCCTGTGGCAGCATAATATCAAGAAGAATCAAATTAGGGATTTTATGCTCTAAAGCATTCCAAAAATCCGAAGGCTTTTTAAACCCTATCGTCTCAAGCCCCGTGTTGTTCAGCGTGTATACAACGAGTTCTCTGATATTATTGTCGTCTTCTACAAAATAAATCATTTAGTATAACCTCAATCTATATGATTTGTGTTTACTTTGATACAAATTATATATTCCTTACGTAATAAATACGTAGCTTGCCTATTCTTTATTTTATATTTTTATGCTTTCCGGTCAAAGAGTATTCTACCCATTCAGCAATATTGACTGCATGATCACCGATACGTTCCAAATATTTTGCAATCATGAGTAAATCAAGACATAATTCGCCATTTTCGTTACTAATCGAAATAAGCTCAATGAGCTCCTGACGAACTTCACTGAATAATGCATCGACTACATCATCATACTGCATAACTGATTTTGCAAGTTCGAGATCCTTTTTAACGAAAGATTCTACACTATCTGTGACCATTTTAATGGTTGCGCTTGCCATATCATTTATACAAACTTTACTTTTTGTATCATTATGTTTTATAAATTTTGTGATTTCGGCTATGTCACATGCCTGATCTCCTATGCGCTCCATATCTGAGATCATTTTCAGTGCCGAGGAAATAATGCGAAGATCTCTTGCCACTGGTTGCTGCTGCAATAGCAGCTTTAGACAAAGTGTTTCGATATCTTTCTCTTTCTGATCGATATCACTTTCAATAACACGCGTTTTTTCAATCATCGTGTCATCTTCATCTATCAATGCCTTTATCGATGCCAAAATTGCATCTTCACATAAAGCCCCCATCTTAATCAATTCAAGATTTAGTTGTTCAAGCTGCTCATCAAATCGAGTTCTCATTAGCCGAACCTCCCTGTAATATAATCTTCCGTTCTCTTATCCTTCGGAATAGAAAAGAGTATATCTGTATCTTCATATTCCACAATTTCTCCAAGCAAAAAAAATGCCGTTTTATCTGAAATTCGAGCTGCTTGCTGCATATTATGTGTTACTATAATGATAGTATAACTATTTTTTAATTGTCCCGCAAGCTCTTCAATTTTTGATGTAGAAATCGGATCCAGCGCACTGGTGGGCTCATCCATAAGCAATACTTCGGGCTGAACCGCAAGTGCTCTCGCAATACATAAACGCTGCTGCTGCCCGCCGCTCATTCCCAGTGCATTTTTCTTTAGCCTATCTTTCACTTCATCCCAAATTGCAGCATCACGCAGAGATTTTTCTACGATGTCATCCAGCTTCACTTTCGAGCGGATGCCATGTGTTCTGGGCCCAAATGCAATATTATCATAGATACTCATCGGAAAGGGATTCGGCTTTTGATAAACCATTCCCACTCTCTTTCTGAGCAAATTGATATCCATATTGCCATATATATCTTCATTATCAAGTAAAACCTGACCTTTTATTTTACATCCTTCAATTAAATCATTCATACGATTAAGTGATTTTAAGAGTGTGGATTTCCCACAACCCGAAGGCCCTATAAATGCGGTTATTTTATTTGCCGGAATGTTTAAATTGATATTTTTTAAAGCCTGAAAATCACCATACCATAAATCTAAATTTCGTATTACAAATTTATCCATATGTCTTACCTCATTGTAATTTTTTTAGCCACAAAGCTTGATAGGGCATTGATGCCTATTACCATAACGAGTAATATCACTGCCGTTGCGTATGCCTGGGTAGTATATAATCCTTCGGATAACAGTGCATACATATGCACAGATAAAGTTCTTCCGGAGGAGAAAAGACTATTGGGAATTTCTGCAACTGTACCCGAAGTATAAATCAGTGCCGCAGTTTCACCGACGATTCTGCCTATACTTAATATAACGCCTGATAAAATACCGGGAATCGCCGATGGCAGCACGATTTTAAATACTGTTCGCAGCCTTCCCGCACCTAAGCCAAAACTTCCTTCTCGATAAGAATCCGGCACTGCTTTGAGCGCTTCTTCTGTTGTACGTAAAATAATCGGCAGCACCATAATCGCAAGGGTAAGCGCACCCGCTAATATAGACATTGTAAATCTGCAGGCAATGACAAACAATAAATATCCGAATAATCCATAAACTATCGAAGGAATTCCAGAAAGGGTTTCTGCCGTGATTCTAACAACTCCCACAAACTTATTTCCTCTTTTTGCATATTCAACCAAATAGATGGCAGAAAAAATTCCAAGAGGCACTGCAATAATTAATGAGAGTAGTGTCATGATTACAGTATTAATAATCGCCGGCATCATAGAAACATTTTCAGAATTATACTGCCACGCGAACAGATCTAATGAAAGATTCGGTATTCCTTTTATTAAAATATATCCTACAAGTATAAGCAATATGCCAATTGTTAATATGGCTGATAAGGTGACTAAAAGAAATAAAATTAATGAAAGTGGATTTTTTTTATACGACTCCCATTTCTTTTTAAATCCATTACTCTTTGTTTGTTCCATTAGGTTTGCCTCCTTTTTAAAACAGAGAAGGATAAATTAATGATCAAAATAAAGACAAACAGAACAACCGCCGTTGCAATCAATGCTTCACGATGTAAATCTGCTGCGTACCCCATTTCGAGTACGATATTTGCCGTCATTGTTCGGACACCGTGCAAAAGCCCACTGGGCATAACGGCTTGATTACCGGCAACAATAATAACTGCCATTGTTTCCCCGATTGCTCGCCCTACTCCAAGAATCACACTTGCAAGTATGCCTGATTTTGCGGCAGGCAACATTGCAAAAAAGACACTTCTCTCGTGTGTAGCTCCTAAAGCAAGTGCGCCCTCATAATAGCTTTCAGGCACAGCCCGAATTGCCGCTTCGGAGACATTTATAATCGTCGGCAGAATCATTATGCCGAGTAATATTGAAGCCGTCAGCATGCTTTTGCCACTTCCTCCAAATAATTGTTGCATGATTGGCACAATGACCACTAATCCAAAAAAACCATACACAATGGAAGGGATGCCTGCCAAAAGATCTACCGCCGGCTTTAATATTTTATATAATCGCTCTGGGCAAAATCTGGCCATAAAAATAGCACAAAATATGCCGATAGGAACTCCTATTATAATGGCTCCTGCCGTTACATAGATGCTGCCAAGAATCATTGGAAAAATACCGTAAATATCATTTAGTGGCTTCCAAGTTTTTCCTAAAAGAAAATTAAATACCCCAATCTTTCCAATGGCTGGAATTCCGTTTGCAAATAGAAAAATACAAATTAATGCCACTGCAATAATAGATGTACATGTGGCAATAATAAATATGTATTTCATTGCTCTTTCTTTAAAATGTTCCATATATATTCTCCTATTGCAACAAAGGGCCAGGCAAAGCCAAGCCCCTCGTATATATCAATGCTGTTTATTAATATTTACTTACTGCACTTCAGACCAATCAACAATAACACCTGTATAGACATCTTTTACTTGTTGGCTTGTGAGCTCATCAACAGTATTATTATTGTTTACTATTATTGCGATACCATCCATTGCTATAACAGTTGCATTAAGTCCGCTTTCCAATTCGCTGTCTTTGAGTTCGCGAGATGCCATACCAATATCACATACACCTTCAATCGCTGATGTCATACCTGTTGTAGAATCACTTTGCTGTACTTCAATTTCAGCATTTGGATTGATTACCAAATATGCTTCTTTTAATTTTTCCATAACCGGCGTTACAGAAGATGAACCGGCTACTGTAATTTTGCCACTTGGCTTATTGCCTTCATATGCGCCTGTGTTTTCTTTGCTGATATAACCGTTATCTTCTACAACTGTTTGACCATCTGCACTTAAGATAAAGTTTATAAAATCTTGAGCAACTTCACTCACATCACCTTTTGTTGCAATATTAAACGGACGGGAAATTTTATAAGTACCGCTTTTAATATTATCAACAGTAGCTTCTGCTCCATCAATCATTAAAGCTTTTACACTGTCATCCAGTGATCCGAGAGAAATATAGCCGATAGCATTTTCATTGCCTGCAACAGTTGTCATAACAACCGATGTGCTGTTTACTATTTCAGCAGTATCAATGGTCTTATCTACCTTGTTGCCATCTGCATCTTTTTCTTCTACTCCAACTAATTCTATAAAGGCTCCTCTTGTACCAGAACCATCTTCACGCGAAACGACAGTAATTGCAGTATCTTGTGCACTACTACCGCCACAGCCTGTGAAAAACGATACAACCATTGCTAAAGCAACAGTCAGTATTATTATCTTTTTCATATAAATTTTACTCCTTTGATTATTTCTTATCTTTTGATATGACACTAGTATAGGAAAACAAAGTAAAAACTATTATCTCGCAAATGTTAAATGTATGTAAAATTATTAATTATATTTAATCTTGTTCCACATATACTTAAAGTTATAAAAAATAAATATGTTTGATATGTAAAAATAAAGAAACAACTTTGTACCAATAACAAAAAAGACAGTGCAAATATTTGCACTGTCTTTTTTGTTATTTTATTTAAGCTATCATGATTCCAAATGATAAAAGCAACATCGTAAAAAGTACACCTTGCATACATGCTGCAACAAAAATTTGAATTTTTAATCCTTCCAATATTCTTCCAAATAAGACGACCAAAACAATTGCTATTGCCGAAATCAATAACGTGATAGCCATAGCTGGTATTCCCAAAAGAAGGAATATGAACGCAAATAAAATGAACGGAAGCGTGACGCATACAATAATTTTAATTTTCGACATTCTGTTTGGATACAAAGTCGCAAACTCTCTGTCAATAACAAGAAATGTTAGACTATTGATTAAACTGAACAGAATGAACCAAATCCAACGCTGGGCAAATGGGAACATGTAATAAAGACCAAAATGTCCAAACATCTTCAGCATTGCAAATAGAATCACAAATATAAAAACTCCGCTGATCCAATTTGTACGTTCTTCATCCTTAAACATTCCCGCTCCCGAATCATTCGCAAAATTGGAATATACATAAACGAATATCATCACTGCGCCATATGCCCCAAACATGAATGTTATAAGAGCTGATTGAATAGGATAATTAATCGGGATTAAAAATGCGAATGCAAATCCCAATGTTCCAGCCGCAAAAGCCGGAACCCAGAACAGTAATTTATATAGATAGAATTTCATCGACAAGTCAGATTTATATATATCAAAATTACTTTCATAAGATTCAAAGGCTTTTTTACATGCCACAGCAAAAATAAATACCATTGCCAGCATTATGAGCAGCACAATATTATATACAATATTCATGCTTGTAGCGGCACTATAAGTCCAAGAACTCAATTGGCATAAATGTGATGCCGTATCGTCTATTATCTTACTGCTCAGAGGTGCATAAGGTTCAATTATAAATGATTCCTCTGTAAGCGTTGTATTATTATTTGTGCTTAATATTTCTTTAAGCTGGTTGCCTATTTCTATTTCTGCGGATGTGCTGATAATATGCACATCAATACCGCTTATCGCATCTCCGAGATTTTCTATCCAATCGAGCTTTGTATCATCGACCAAGATCGGCAGTCTATCGAAGATAGTTGACGAAAAACTTATTTCAGGATTGATCAATGTGATGCTGACTGGTTTTATATAATCAACAGCACAAGCCTGGAGCACTGCACGCGCACCGAATCCGTGCCCTATATAATGTATATTCGCCGGAGGAAGACTGCACAGTTGAGAAAATGCCAGCATAGCAGAATAAACTTGCATGGCAGCACTGTTGTCTTCATAAAATGATGTCGTATATGCTCCCTGACTTCTTCCTTGCCCCGGCAGATCATAGATCATAACCGAATAACCTTGTTTATTTAAAGTTTGTGCCATATTGAGATAATAAGACATATCTTGTCCTTTATCAGCCACTAAAATGGCACCTTCTCCCTTTGTTCCTTCTATATAGCTGCCTGTCATTTGATTACCGTTTAAATCATAAAAATATATTTTCTGCATTTCGGCATAAACGGGATTCATTATATACATAAAAATGCACATACACAAAAATACTGCCAGGAGCAGCAGGGGCATGAACAATTTCTTTTTATTATAACTACTCAAATTTAATTTCATTTCTTCTAACCCAATAGCATTTAAAAATTTTATTCATTATAACATATAAACAATAAATAAATTTAAAAAATTTAAAATTAATATTCGTAAAGCTCTCTTTTAAATTAGCTTAAATTAATGATATAATAATCTAATTAAAAAAGGAGTAATCTTCTATGCGAATGATTCATACAGACGAAATAAAACATTGCGTCAAAGATCTTTTGTTAAAAGCCAATATTTCCATTGATGAAGCTTATATACAACACATGAAAAAATCATCCGACAATGAAACCAGCCAGACCGCCAAGGAAATACTTGATATTCTGGTTGAAAATAATGACTATGCCTTGCAAAAACAAGTGCCCCTTTGTCAAGATACGGGTATGGCAATCATCATGCTAAAGATAGGCCAGCAAGTTTGTCTTCATGGCAGTTATCTTTACGACGCTGTAAATGAAGGTGTGAAACAAGCTTATGAAGAAGGCTATCTGCGCAAATCGGTTGTTGCTTGTCCTCTTCGAAGAGAAAACACAAAAACCAATACGCCGGCTATTATCTATACAGAAATTACCGAGGGAGAAGAGATAAACATTGCAGTAATGCCCAAAGGATTTGGCAGTGAAAACTCGGGTGGTATAAGCATGCTCACTCCTGCCGCAGGCGAAGAAGGCGTGATTGATTTTGTTTACGATACAGTTCTAAAAGCAGGGTCAAACCCATGCCCCCCAATCGTTGTAGGAGTTGGAATCGGAGGAACCATGGATAAAGCGGCTTTAATTTCCAAACAAGCTCTTTTGCGCCAGCCATTTATTCCCAATAAAGATCCGTATATTGCATCTCTTGAGCAAAAGCTTCTCAAAAAAATAAATGAAAGTAATATCGGCCCTGCAGGTCTCGGCGGAAAGACAACCGCTCTCGCCGTATATGTTGAAACGTACCCAACGCATATTGCGGGATTGCCTGTTGCCGTTTCTATTTCATGTCATGCCATAAGGCATCTGGAAAGGACGATATAATAATGAAGAAAATTCAACTGCCTTTAAATGATGAAATCATAAAAACACTGCATGTCGGAGAAAAAGTGCTCATCAGCGGCGACGTTTTAACCGCCAGAGATGCCGCCCATAAACGTTTTTATGAAACAATTCAAAACAATCTTGCACTTCCGATAGATATAAAAGGTGCTGTTATATACTATACCGGTCCAACTCCTGCGAAACCCGGTTTTGCAAGCGGCGTTGCAGGCCCTACCACTTCATACCGCATGGATAAATACACACCTGCACTTTTAGATCGGGGCCTTAAAGGAATCATAGGAAAAGGCAAACGCAGTCAGGAAGTAATAGATTCAATTGTCAGAAATAATGCAATATATTTTGCGGCGGTCGGAGGAGCGGCGGCACTTACTCTCAAATGCATAACAAATAGCCGAATAATAGCTTATGAGGATTTAGGCACTGAAGCTGTTCGAAAAATGACATTTAAAGATTTTCCTGTTTTTGTTGCGGTTGATTGCTATGGAAACAGTATTTATTAATTTAAAAAATAATTTAATAATATGATTATAAAATAAAAAAGCGATGAATTCATCGCTTTATTTTTTAATATGGTGGGCGCAATAGGGCTCGAACCTATGACCCCCTGCTTGTAAGGCAGGTGCTCTCCCAGCTGAGCTATGCGCCCTTAAAAATGGTGACCCCTAGGGGATTCGAACCCCTGTAGCCGCCGTGAAAGGGCGGTGTCTTAACCGCTTGACCAAGGGGCCTAAAAATGGTAGCGGAGGAGGGAATCGAACCCGCGACGCCACGGGTATGAACCGTGTGCTCTAGCCATCTGAGCTACTCCGCCATGGTTGCGGGGACAGGATTCGAACCTGCGACCTCCGGGTTATGAGCCCGACGAGCTACCAACTGCTCCACCCCGCGACAAATACCGAAAAAATCGGTACTGCTTATTATATTCATTTTTTTAGTCTATGTCAACTATTTTTTTGTATACTCATTTAATGCTACCCGGAGTAAAGATGCCGCACGTTTAAGATCTTCCGCTTTTAATACATAAGATATCCTTACCATATTTTTGCTTAATCCTTCGTTAAAATAAAAATCTGCTCCCGGCGTTATAAGCACTGTTTCATCATTAACGTTAAATTCATTTAATAAAAACTGAATAAAATCTTCTGCATCTTTAATCGGTAATTTTACTAAAATATGAAATGCCCCTTTAGGTTTCTGAAGCACCACACCGTCAATCTTATTGAGTTCATCACATATCGTGTTACGCCTGATTTCATATTCGTCTAATTGATTTTTAAGATAATTTTTATCCAATTTAAATAATTCTACTGCGCCAACTTGATCTATGTAGGATACGCTAAGGCGTGTCTGTGCCATTTTTAATAAGCCTTCGTAAGCTTCCTTATTTTTTGTCGCTACAAACCCAAGCCTTGCGCCACATGCACTAAATCGTTTCGATGTACTTTCAATTAGAATCACTTTGTCTGCCACATCTTCTCGTACCGCAAAGCTCAAGAATTCTTCACCATCATAGATAAAATCTCTATATACTTCATCGCTGATAATAAATAAATTATACTTATTGGCAAGATAAGCTATATCATCCATTTCACGTTTTGTATATACTCTTCCGGTGGGATTGCCAGGTGTATTTAATATAAAAGCCTTTGACTTCGGTGTAATTAATTTTTCTATTGCATCTCTATTTGGCAATTCAAAGCCAGTTTCCGCATATGTTTCCATAGGTACCAACTTAGTGTTGGTCGCTTTCGCCACTTCTTTATAAATACTGTAAACAGGGTCAGTACATATAATTTCGTCATCCGCATCACATAAGGTCAGGAAAGTATACCAGATCGCTTCACTTCCTCCAACTGTTACTAAAATATCGTCTTTGTCAAAATGAATACTGTAATTTTTGAAATACTCTACGATGCTTTCTCGCAGAGGAACAATTCCTTTAGGGTCTACATACATCAACACTTCTTCATCAATATCGCGTACCGCTTCCATAAAAGCCGGTGGAGTGGGGATATCAGGCTGCCCTAAATTTAAGAAGTATATTTTTTTCCCTGTGTTTTCTACTTCTTTAATCATACCATTATATTTGACGATAGCGGGCTGGATCATATTTTGGCTTCTTTTAGATACTCTCATAATTTCACCTACTAAAAAATTTATTTTGAAATATATAATATATTGAATATATACGATTTGCAAACCTTTTTTAGAAAATATGTATATTGGACGCCTCATTTTTTTGCGCTATATCGATTAAAACGTCTTCACCAATATTGATATTATTTATTTTTAAATAATAAGAAATACTATCATAGACCGTCTGATAATCATTATTTGTTGTGCTGATATGACCTAAAATAAGATTTTTTGTACCATGTTGTATTAATTTTACCGCTGTTCTTCCTGCTGCATCGTTTGATAAATGCCCTTCATTAGACAAAATCCTTCTCTTTAAATAATATGGATAAGGACCCTTATTAAGCATATCAATATCATGGTTGGATTCCAGCATCACTGCCTTGCTTCCTTTGATTACCTCATAAATTTCCCGGGTGACACAGCCGGTATCTGTAAGCACGGAAATATTTGTTTTTGAATTTTCAATAAAGTATCCTACCGGGCTTACAGCATCATGATGAATATCAAAACTTTTGATGGAAATGTCCTTAATAGAAAAATTATTCTGATAACTGTAAACTAAATCGACATTTTTAATATAGTTGTGTCTTGCTATGTATTGTGCAGTTAATTTGTTTGCATAGATAGGTATATGATATGTTCTGCTAAGCACATCTATGCCGCGAATATGATCGTTATGTTCATGCGTGATGCATACGGCGTCGATATCCTCAATAGAAACATCAAACTTTTTCAGCGAATTTTTGATACACCTTGTGCTGATACCCGCATCTATCAATATTTTCGCTTCATCACTTTCAAGATAATAACAGTTCCCGCTGCTTGAACTTGCCAAACTAATAAATTTCATCTTGCTTATTCGTCCATAGACACTCTTATAATATCAGCACCCAAAGCACAAAGGCTGATTTCCATATTCTCATATCCTCTGTCTATATGATGCAGCCCAATAATTTCCGTAACCCCTTCTGCGGCAAGACCTGCGAGCACCATGGCCGCCCCTGCACGCAAATCAGTGGCTTTCAACTGGCAGCCGGATAACTTACCGCTACCTATGATCAGAGATGTCCTACCGTTTACGCTTACTTCCACACCCATCTTCCTAAGTTCATCCAAATATTTAAATCTGCTTTCAAAAACATTTTCATTAATGGTACTCACACCTTTAGCAAGGCACATAAGCACTGCCATAGGCTGCTGCAAATCTGTTGGGAATCCGGGATATGGCGCTGTCTTTATATTAGCCGGTTTTGGCTCGATTACTCCAATTACACGGATCGCATCATCATATTCTTCTATAATGATTCCCATTTCAATGAGTTTTGCAGTAATAGATTCCATATGTTTAGGAATAATATTTTTAACTAAGATATTTCCGTTTGTAACTGCCGCTGCTAGCATATATGTCCCGGCAACAATCTGATCCGGGATAACCATATAATCACAACCGCCCAAAACATCTACCCCTGTGATTCGTATCACTTCTGTTCCGGCACCTTTTATTTGTGCTCCCATTAAATTCAAAAAATTCGCAACATCCACCACATGTGGCTCTTTTGCGGCATTTTCAATCGTTGTCACACCTTTCGCTTTCACAGCAGCCAACATTATATTGATCGTTGCTCCTACGCTTACAACATCCAAAAAGATCGTTGCTCCGGTTAATTCCTTTGCTTTTGCTTTCACCTCTCCGTTTTCAATACTCACATTGGCGCCCAAAGCTTTAAATCCTTTTAAATGCTGATCGATTGGCCTTGTTCCAATATCGCATCCACCCGGAAGAGGAATTTCAACTTCTTTACATTTACCAAGCAACGCGCCTATCAAATAATAGGATGCACGCATATTCCGGATATTTTCATGTGCATCTGCAGTGATTTCATCACATTTTATTTTTCTCGAATCAATTTCTATGCATCTTTCTGACGATATAGTAATTTCAGCGCCTAAATAGCGCAATATATGAATATAGTTATTTACATCTTTAATAGACGGCAAGTTTTCAATCTTGCAAATTCCATCGGATAATATACAAGCAGGTAAAATCCCTAACGCTGCATTTTTTGCTCCTGCAATCGTAACTTCTCCTCTTAACTGTTTTTTTCCTCTTATAATAAGTTTTTCCATGAACAGTATTCCTTAATTATTTTGTATCTCCTTACTGATTTTGCTGTGTTTCCTCACTACTTTGTGCTAAATCTTCTAATTTTATATAATTATTCGTATCATCAATTTTTATAACGATTTCTTTATTTGTAACATCTTCTTGCGACACCTCGTACACTTCTGCATCATCGCGAACAGCGTCGGCTTCAAGCGCAGTAGTCATAATAGAGTAATCAACTTGCTCAATGAGTGCATATACATTGGACGCATCATAATTAATCGTATACGATGTTCCTTCACTTGTTTGAATATCTATAATCGGCAAAGATTTATATTCCAAAGTCTCGTCACCAATGTTTTTATAATTAAATTTAATTGCTATAAAAACATTCCCGTCTTGTGGAGTAACGTATTCAATACTATCCAATAATTCAACTTTGTCAATAGTTATTTCACAATTTTCGAGTGTTATAACGTCTCCGATATTTTTATATTCAGGCGTGATACTGCATGCAAGAAAATAGAATGATGCGAATACAAAAATCAATATCAACATTTTTTTAAAGTTTATTTTATTCATAAAATAATACATTTATCCTTCCATCTTTATTGTTTTTATGCCCTGCATATAATCTGCCAAAACAGCGGGTATTTCTACGCTTCCGTCTTTTTGCTGATAATTTTCAATAACGGCCGCCAAGGTTCGGCCTACAGCAAGAGACGATCCGTTTAAAGTATGAACATATTTTACTTTCCCGTCTTTATCTCTATATCTCAGATTTGCCCTTCTTGCCTGATAATCTTCAAAATTAGAACAAGAACTGATTTCCACATATCTTCCATAGCTTGGCATAAACACTTCTAAGTCATATGTTTTTGCAGCACTAAATCCAATATCGCCAGTACATAATTCCACAACTCTATACGGGAGTTTTAATTTTTGCAAGATACGTTCCGCATCGTTTGTCAGTTTTTCGAGTTCAATATATGAATCTTCGGGTTTCACAAATTTAACCAATTCAACTTTATCAAACTGATGGTTCCGAATAAGCCCTCTTGTATCTCTTCCGGCGCTGCCTGCTTCTGCTCTAAAACAAGGTGTATATGCTGTGTGGTAGATCGGAAGCATCTCCTCCGTCAATATTTCATCCGCATACATATTTGTCAGCGGAACTTCGGCAGTTGGAATTAGGTAATAATCGGTGTCTTTGATGCCAAACATATCCAACTCAAACTTTGGAAGCTGCCCTGTTCCCGTCATCGCTTTTCTGTTTACCATAAACGGCGGGCTGATTTCAGTATATCCGCCTTCCTTTGTGTTTGTTTGCAGCATAAAATTAATGAGCGCTCTCTCAAGTTTTGCTCCCATACCTTTAAACATTGAAAATCTGCTTCCCGTTATCTTTACTGCACGTTCAAAGTCTATAATATTAAGATCGACGCCAAGGTCCCAGTGCGCCTTAGCTTCAAAATCAAACATAGTAGGATTTAAATATTTTTTGATTTCTTTATTGTCTTTATCATCTTTACCTATAGAAATAGATTCATTCGGCAAATTCGGTATATCCAATAATAAAGTACTGATTCGCTCATCGATTTCTTTTATTTGCACATCCAGCTCTTTAACATTAGTGGAAATCTGTTTCATTTCTTCAAATAATGCACCGGTGTCACGACCTTCTTTTTTCATCATAGGTATTTGTTTTGATACTTTATTCTGTTGTGCTTTTAATGTCTCTGACTTTGATAATAATTCTCTTCTCTGAATGTCTATATGAAGTAATTCGTCCAGCTTAATTTCGGCACCGCGGCGCGAAAGGAGTTCTCTTACTTTTTCGGGTTCTTTTCGTATCAATTTGATATCTAACATTATTTTTTATTCTCCTTAATAAGCATGCTCAACCAACATGAACTTATAAAAATCCTAAACTTCATTATATTGCAAGTTGTAAATCAATGTCAATACAATGTTTATTTTACAACATTTTGTTGAATTGTTCTTTAATATATAATAATAATTAATTGACTGCATATAATTTATAGTGTATACTTAGTTTGAATTTTTGTATATATTGAATTAAAATCATATATATTTTAAATATTGATAGTTAGTGTAAACAAAATTATATTTTCTATTTAGCAATATTCCAATTAATAAAAACAATATTTTCTATTTATTTATAAATATTTTAGATTTATATTTATTTCTTGATGATAGTATTTATTCTGTTAATATTCAAATAAATGCAAGAATATAATCTTCGGAGGAATTTATTTTAATGAAAAACGAAAGTTCACCCCCTTCCAGTACAGCCACGTTGGAATCTTTGCGAAAGCAAGCAAAAACTCTGGGAATCAAAAACATCTCTAAATTTAAAAAATCTGAACTTATAGAGGCCGTTGAAGAAGCAGAGAAACGCTATTCAAAGTTAAAGGACCGTATTAATGAATCATTTGACGAAAAAGGTATACTTCAAGTTTTACCTGAAGGTTTTGGCTTTTTAAAAAATGATAAGATGACTTCATCTGAGGACTATGTGTATGTTTCCGCATCTCAGATACAGCGTTTTAAGCTCAATACGGGTGACGTTATCTCCGGTAAAGTGCGTCCGCCTAAAGATGAAGAAAAATATTATGCCATGTTATTTTTAGAAAACGTAAATGGGATTTCCACGTCCGACATCTTAAAAGAAGAAGAACGAAAAATGAAAAATCCAAATGCCAGAGATATGAAAAGATATGATTGCATTCATTCTGGCATTCTTGATATTATGCCGGATGGATTTGGTTTTTTAAGAAAAAATAATTATCTGCCCGGAGAAGATGATATTTATGTATCTCCTCATCAAATAAAGAGATATCGTTTAAGACGCGGAGATGAAATCACGGGTAAAATACGTATTCCCAATGAAAGCGAACGCTTTGACGCACTTCTGTATGTTGACTTGGTAAACGGCAAACCGGTAGCGGAAATGCAAAACAGAGCGAATTTTGAACGTTTGACCCCGGTATTCCCCGATGAAAAAATTGTTTTGGAAACAACAAAAAATATACATTCGACACGTATTATGGATATATTTTGTCCTGTAGGAAAAGGTCAAAGAGGGATGATTGTTGCCGCTCCTAAAGTAGGAAAAACAATCTTGCTTAAAGAAATCGCGAATGCGATATCAAAAAATTATCCGGATATTAAGCTCATCGTGTTGCTCGTGGATGAACGCCCTGAAGAAGTAACGGACATCGTTCGTTCTGTCAAGGCAGATGTTGTATATTCCACGTTTGACCAACCACCGGCAAACCATATAAAAGCCGCGGAAATGGTTTTGGAGCGCGCCAAACGTCTAGTTGAAATAGATAAGGATGTCGTTGTTTTAATGGACAGCATGACTCGATTTGCCAGAGCAAACAATCTTGTGATTCCTCCTTCGGGAAGAACATTGTCCGGTGGACTTGATCCTGAAGCGCTTTATCTTCCGAAAAAATTTTTTGGTGCAGCAAGAAATATTTCAAACGGAGGTAGCTTGACGATTCTGGCAACTGCATTGGTAGATACGGGAAGCCGTATGGATGATATTATATTTGAAGAATTTAAAGGTACCGGCAATATGGAAATACATTTGGAAAGGGAATTGGCGGAAAAACGAATTTTCCCCGCAATTGATATGTATCGTTCCGGTACAAGGAGAGAAGACTTATTACTGGATGAAAACGAAGCGTCCGCATCGTTTATTTTGCGAAAGCTTTATTCCACAGCTCCCAATAAATTTGAACTGACCGAAAAGCTGATCAACATCATAGGGACAACAGATAGTAATAAAGAATTTATTAATCTAATCATAAAAAAATATTCCAATATTTGAAAAAAGATTTGCTAAACTGATAAACTGCTGTTATAATTATGGGGCTAATTATTTAGAATGATTGTCCGAAGGGAGTGAATATAGATGAAAGAAGGCATACATCCACAATATCAGACCGTAACTGTTAAATGTGCCTGCGGAAATACGTTTGAAACAGGTTCAACAAATAAAAACGGTATTAAAGTGGAAATTTGTTCTAAATGCCATCCGTTCTTTACAGGCAAACAAAAACTTGTTGATACAGGCGGCAGAGTGGACAGATTCAAAAAGAGATATAAAATCGATTGATCTTTATTGTAATGATAAAAAAGCATGTATGTTTAACATACATGCTTTTTTATTATATTTTTTTCAGAATAAAATAAAATTCACTGCCTTTCCCAATTTCACTGTCTACACCATATTGCGCTTTATGTGCACTTAATACGCCCTTTACAATGGAAAGTCCTAAGCCTGTACCGATAATTGCTCTCTTGTGAGATTTTTCAATTTTATAATATCTGTCAAAAATATCATGTATTTCCCCAGCTGCAATTCCTTCTCCACTATCTATAACGGATATACGGACATATTCATCATCTTCACTCTGATTTACAACAACCTTTTTATCTTCTCCTGTATAGGTAACCGCATTGTTGATCAAATTATAAATTACCTGTGATATTTTCAACTCGTCTGCATACACGTGAATATGTCTGTTATAATTGAATTCGATAATGTATCCATCCTGCTCAACCAATTTTTTGTATCTGCCGATAATATCCAAAATGCTTTGTGTTAAATCAAACTCACATTCGTTTAATTCTTGTACGCCGGCTTTGAGCTTAGATAAATCCATTACATCATTAACAAGACTTGTAAGTCTCTGTGCTTCGTCAATAATAATTTGCATATTTTCGGGAGTATCCTCACCCGGCAGATCCCTTATAACTTCCGCATATCCTATAATCATAGTAAGAGGCGTTCGTAAATCGTGTGAAATATTTGCGATAAGCTCTCTTTGTAAATCTTCGGTTTTTTTCAGCTCTTTTGATGCATAATTAAGTGTCTCTCCCAATTCCGCTATTTCTTTATAATCATTATCTGCAAAACTGACATCATAATTTCCTTTCGCAAGTTCTTTACTCGATTGGTTAATGGAAATAATCGGATTGGATATTTTCTTGGACATAATCCATGCCAGTAATAAGGCAATAAGCAGCATAATGAAAGTTATGAGAATAATCTGTGTGCGAAGCGTGCCAATTGTTGCATCTACCGGCGTTATAGTGGCATTAATCATCAACACATACTGCTTATTCTGCGAAGTTGTGAGAATTTTTGTGAAAACAATGCTTTCTGTTTTGCTCATGAGTTTTTGACTCAGCCAACTTTCATCACTGTTTGCATAGAAATATCTTTTTATACTTTCTCCGTTATTTTTTTGCGCGGAGTAAATCAATTCTTGAAGTTGTGCATATGTCATTGAGTGTATTGTGCAAAACGGAATAGTATCAACGGAATACATGATATTTCCGTCAACATCAACGACATAAGAGCAGACATCATTTTGTTTGCATATCTGATATAAATAATTTTCAAAATTATCATCATCTAAATATTTTTCAATCGTTTGAGCGCTGTTTTTGATATTTCTTGTTCGGATCGCTTTATAGAAATTATCTAAAAAAACAACCTGAAACAGCCATAAAACCACTAAGATAATCGCCGTGAAAATCATTAGGTAATAGAAAATGATGCTTCGAATCCCCGGTTTACTCTGCTTCAAAGCGGTACCCCATTCCACGCAGCGTTGTAATTAGCTTTGCATATTCTCCCAAATTTTTACGCAGCAATTTAATATGTGTATCGAGTGTGCGTTCATCGCCATAATAATCATAGCCCCAAACATTATTAATAATCATCTCTCTGCTTAATGCAATCCCTCTGTTTTTAACAAGATAAATCAACAGATCATATTCTTTTGGAGACATATATACCGGCTTTTTATCGATGTATACCAAATGAGCTTTGAAATTAATTGATAAAGCTTCATGGCTGAAAATTCCCTGGTCATCCATCTTGCATGAGCTTCGCCGTATGATTGCATCAATTCTAAGCATAAGCTCTTTTGGAGAAAACGGTTTTACCACATAATCGTCAATACCCAACTCGAACCCATGAATTTTATCATACTCTTCTCCCCTTGCCGAGAGCATTAAAACAGGCGCATTAGACGTTTTTCTTATTTCTTTGCATGCAGAAAATCCGTCCAATTCAGGCATCATAACATCAAGTATTATAATATCAAAAGTTTGGTTACGGCATATCATCACAGCCTCAAGCCCGTCTTTTGCTTCAACTACAGTATGTCCTTCAAATTCAGCATATTTTTTTATCAGAGTACGAATATTTTCTTCGTCATCTGTTATAAGAATTTTATACATTCCAACCCTCAAAATGAATTTATTTATTCTATTATACAATAAACCTTCATCATGCAACATATATTCTGTGTCGTTGGTTTAAAAATACAAGAAAGAGTTCATATATTTTCAAATATATAAACTCTATATATTAAAAACGTTAGTATGTAAAGCAACTGTCGGTAGAAAACACGCAATATTTTTATTGCTTTTCACCTAACGTTACTTGTAGAGTGATAATGCTGTTATCTTGCAAGATTGTAAATTCTACGGTATCACCCACTTCATGATTGTTGATGATTTCTTTAAACTCTGAAAAACTGTTGATTTCTTTTCCGTCGACTCCGATAATTAAATCCCCTTCTTTTATCCCCGCGTTATCGGCGCCTGTGTTATCTTGCACTTCGGCTACATATACACCTGTTTTATTTAAATTATATTGTGCCGCTATACTAGCATCAGATACATCCACTGCAGAAATACCGACATAGACTCTTCCGCTTACGGTTCCATTGCTAATAAGGTCTTCGATGACCGTTTTGATATCATCAATCGGGATAGCGAAGCCTAGACCCTCCACTTCTGTGCTGATACTCTTTGCGACAACAATTCCTACCAATTCGGCGCTATCGTTAAATAATCCGCCGCCTGAATTCCCAGGATTAATTGCCGCGTCTGTTTGGAGCAGATTCATTGTTTCTCCATCGACAGTTATTTCTCTATCTAATGCGCTGATAATACCTTCCGTGATGGTTCCGCCCAATTCTCCTAACGGGTTTCCGATTGTAATTGCTTTATCCCCGACACTGAGCGATGATGAACTCCCCATAACAGCCGGTGTCAGATCTGTTGCATCTATTTTTAATACCGCTATATCCGTTGTATCGTCTGTGCCTATAACCGTAGCATCATATTCTTTTTCATCCGTTGTTATAACCGTGATTTTATTTGCATCCTCGATAACATGATTATTGGTGACAATATATCCGTCAGTAGTTACAATCACACCGCTTCCGGCACCTTCTATAACAGCTTGTCCCGTCATTCTACTATAGGTTGCCGTTTCTGTTTGAATTTCCACTACACTATCTGATACCGTTTTTACAATATCCGCTGTGCTCAGTCCCAAAGAATCACTGTCTTCATCTGTCGCTGTTCTTGAAACTGTTTGATATAACACGCCAGCCGCATTTGTGCCGCTGTTATTCATAACGGTATTTGCCAGCATTCCCCCACCAAAGCCGAAGAGAAGAGACACGATACAGGCTACCGCCATAATATTTCTCATATATCTTCTAGTTATATGTTGATTTTTATCTTTTTTTCTATTTTTCTTCTCATCACTGTTTTCATTGTTTGTAGCATCTGTTTTGATGTTTTCTTCTTTTATCTCAACAAAGTCTCCGTCAATAATATCTCTATTTTTTTCATCATTATTTTCGTTCAACTTTATCACTCCTTCTTCTTTCTTTGTTTTTAATATAATTTTTTAATGTGATAAAATTATGAATAATAAATGAAAAAGTGCTGAAAAACATGATAAAAATACTGTTTTTTCTATGTTACCCATTATTGAACAATAATCTCATTAACTATATTAATAAAATATAAAATATTAATAAATTTTTGAAAAATGCACATTTTTTTCTATTTATTTACATTATTAAAGTCCGTACTGGATTTAGTACGGACTTTAATAATGTAATCATCGTGATTATTCTATCATCTTAGACAACGCATCTTGTAATTGATCCATGTAATCGCCGTATTTAGACCAATCCCCGTCTTTTAGTGCATCCTGGGCTTTACTGAATAATTCATTCGCTTGATTTGCATAATAAGCTATACTTTCATTTTCTGCTACTCCTCCGGTTTCATCCTGCGATGAAGCGCCCTTGCCAAAAATTTGATTCAATCCTTCTTTTAAAGAATCCGCCATGACAATACTGTCTTCATACGCTACAATTACTTTTTTTAATTCCGGAATATTCTGTTCCCCGCTGCTTGACGCCTGAAGATAGATCGGTTCCACATAAATTAAATTATTTTCTATGGGAATACACATCAGGTTTCCTCTGATTAACTGCGAGCCTTGCTGACTTAATAGAGTCAGTTGCGGTGCAATAATCGTATCCTGATCAATACGTTTCTCCATTTGCATCGGCCCGTAAACAAGAGATTGCTTTGAGAAGGTGTATACAATCAGTTTCCCGTATTCATCTCCATCGCTCACTCCCGCCATCCAAGCTATCATATTATCTTTACCTCTCGGCGTAAATGGCAGCATCAACAAAAATTCTTCTTCCCTGCCCGGTAACTTCATGATGGTATAAGCTGACTCTACAGGTGCCACTTCACTGCCGACACTATAGATCTGCGTCGCCACTTCCCATTGATCTTCTTTATTATAAAATACCTGTGTATTTGTCATATGGTAAGTTCTGTAAATTTCTGCCTGTATATCAAAATACGTTTTCGGATATTTTAAATGTGTGCGAAGCTCGTCATCCATCGTATCGATGGATTTAAAGATGCCTCCGTAAATTTTATTATAGGTATTTGCTATGGGATCATTTTCGTCAACAAGGTAAAAATTTACCTCCCCACTATAAGCATCAACAACAGCTTTTACGGAATTTCTCATATAATTGTACGATACATCGTCACTATACGGCTCAGAGTAAGGATATTTGTCAGTTAAGGTATATCCTTCCACAATCCAATATAGTTTTCCGTTCGCAATAACAATATAAGGGTCATCATCATAACTTAAAAACGGCGCCAATAATTTTACACGCTGCATAACATCTCTTCGGATAAGTATCTTACTATCTGATGTGATGTCGCTTGAAAGCAATATTTTTGCCGTTCCTTCATTGATCGCAAACGCAAGCCGATTATAACCTTTTAAAGATAATCCTGCATCAGCCTCATACTGGTTCTCCGCATTGTCACTTCCCTGTGGATAATCAAATTCATTTGTCTTTGTGTTTACGATGGCATACGTATCTACCTGTTCCCCGAAATAAATACGCGGTTCATCTACAGTCAACTCTGCTATACTGGTCGTAGGTGGAATATCTTTAAGCGCTAAAGCCGGCTGCCCCGCACTCGTGACCTCATTGACCGGTGATACCGCGAGCCCGAATCCATGCGTATATTTTAAATGCTGGTTGATCCAGGTTTTTGCATCTTCGGCCAAATTATCGTTATTCATTTCCCTGGCACTGATAAATACTTGCCTATACTGACCATTAAAATAATATCTATCGACATCTACACCTACAAACTCGTAATATTGCCTTATACCTTGCAGTGAATTATACATATCCAGCGCCGGAGAGGTATCATTGATAGGAATATTGTCTATTGTCAGTGCATTATTTTGAATCGTCTGAGCTGTCAGTTCTTGCGATGCATCAAATTCTTTTACTTCTATGTCATTAATATCGTATGCTTCTCTCGTAAATTCTATATTATAATTCATATAGGCAAGTTCTTTTTGATATTGGTTTGGAGCCACGATATAATTATCGACGATAAGCGCCGCCACGTTGCCCAAAACGCCTATGACAATGAGAATGACCGGAATTGCAATGACATTTCGTATATTACCTTTTTTACCAAAATATACGATCGCTCCCGCACTTAAAAGGCTGAGTATACTTAAAATCCAATACATTGGCATAATTATTTTAATATCGGTATAACTGGCTCCATATGTCACACCGCGATTTGAAAATAATAGATCGAAACGTTTCAGAAAAAACGATACCGCAATTAAAATAAATAAGATACAAGCAAATACAAGCAAATATTTCGAAGTCATATCCCAGACTTTCTTGCCGATACTCTTGATCTCAAATATATTTACATCATTTGCCGAAAAAGATCCGTCATTAGAATTTCTCGTATACAAGTAAAACAAATATGCTATAGATATAATCGCTGCCATAAATAAGAGAAAAAATAAAATATTTAATACCTCATTATAAAATGGAAGCTTAAATACATAAAAAGAAATTTCTTTATTAAATATTGGATCGACAGTTCCAAAATCAGTTGCGGATATGAACTCTAAAAGTTTGTACCAAACTCTGTTAGCTATATAAATAGAGCTTACTGCTGAAATTACAATTGAGATTAATAATCTGATGATATTTTTTTTCCTTATTTCGCGTGTTGTCTGCGCAATTTTTAAAACGCCTTTAGGGGTGCTTTTTTCAACGCGCATTAAAAGAAAATATATTCCCGCGCCTAATATAATAAACAGCGGAATTATTAATTTTATTTTTGTTAACAATTCTTTTAAAAACACCTGAAGAAAACCTAATTGTTTATACCATATAAAATTAATATAAAAACCATTTAATCCAAAAACAAATATAATTAATGCTACGATAGCAATAATTATGATGCTTATTTTTTTTCTCCGTTTACGATTCATGCATACCTCCCATACAACAACAAATATACTTATATTATATATGAAAAGAACATATTTAACACTATTATTATCAAATAACTTCTGTTCACGCTATTTTACATATGCATCCCTCAGTCTTTTTCTTTCAAATAACCATTTTTATATGCGAATACCAGCATTTCCAAATATCTTATTTTTACGAAGAATTCTTTGCCTGTGTCCGTATCTGCTACCATTTTTCGTTTTGGGACTTCTTCAACCAAACGATTCGTAGACTGCACAGTCGCGCCTTCACTGATTACTTTCTCAACCGTATCAAACGGTTTATGACTCACAAGTAAAAGTCCATAAGAATTATAAATCAATGTAAACCCGGCTATGCCGGTAGTTGGCTGATACGCCTTAGCAAATCCACCGTCAATTTGCAATACTTTGCCGCCCGCTTTTACAGGGCTTACTCCAGATTTTACTTTAACAGGAATATGTCCGTTGATGATATGACTTTCACTTGCAGACAAACCGAATTCTTCCAAAACCATTGCTGCCATTTTGGGTTTATCCACACAGGAAAAATATGGATCAGAATCTTCCTTATGCGTTGTTTTATCATCAATAAAATAGCGTTCGAAAGTTGTCATCTGATCTTTGCCAAACAGTGGGGAATCTTTATGACACCACAGATACCATAAAAAGTCCGAGCTGTTTTTATCCGCACTAAAATATGCGGCTCTTGCTTTCTGATCCATTTTATCCATAAGCTCTTTGCCTGAAAAGATTTGTCCATCCAGTTCCACTTTTCTGAAATCGCATTCTTTTGTCATTGGAATGCAGGCATGAAAGAGCAGGTTATCGTTGTATTTTAAATACATACCGCCCTTTGCATACAGGAACCGAATATGTTTTTGAAGCTTCTCACTTCCTTCAAATGCCTTTTGTAATAAATCAACTACTTTTCGCTCATCATCATTGAGCATATAAGGATCTTTAGGATCTATTGTTGGAAAATACTTATCGTTTAATTGATAAACGGTCCCTTCTAAATTTAAAGTATAGTTGTTATAATCAATTTTATCCAAAAGCATCCTGTGCTGCATATGATACGCAGGATTCCTTTTAATCATTTGGCCTTCAAGTTTAAATTGAATAATTGCAATCGCTTTATGCATTCTTGCCATAAGCTCTTCATCAATATCAGGTATTTCCGTTGTCACCTTCGGCAAGAATTGTCTACACGGATCATTGGTATAATATACCATGGCAAGGGATGCCAGAGGCAGTAGATTTATGCCGTAGCAATCTTCCAAAATCGATGTGTTGGCATAACGCAGGCAGATTCTTACAGCACAAGCAATGCAGGCTTTGTCCCCGGCTGCTGCACCCATCCATAAAATATCATGATTGCCCCACTGAATATCGAGTGAATGATGCTCCATCAGGCGATCCATCACAAAATGCGGGCCTGATCCCCTGTCGTAAATATCTCCTAAAATATGTAAATGATCGACTGTAAAACGCTGAATGAGCGTGCAAAGCTCTTCTATCAATTCATCCGCTAAATCGAGATCAATAATGCTATCTATAATTTGCTCGTAGTATGCTTTTCTATTCGAATTGAATCCATCATCTTGATATAACAATTCATTAATAATGTAGGAAAAATCTTTCGGCAATGCCCTGTTTACTTTTGAACGGCTATATTTGCTGCTGGCCACAATACAAATCCGCAGCAGCCGCCTGATCATTACTTCGTAAAATTGAACCATGTTTACGCCTTCTGATTCAACTTTTTGCAGCATTAACCTTGGATAACATATTAAAGTAGCCAGATTTTTTGTATCTTCTTCATTTAAGCTTTTCCCGAATGTATCTTCTATTTTTCTATGTATTACTCCGGAACCATTGCGCATGATATAATCAAATGCCAAGTACTCACCATGTATATCAGATAAAAAGTGCTCTGTTCCTTTCGGAAGATTCATAATCGCTTTAAGGTTCATGAGTTCAGTTGTCGTTTTTGCAATATTTTTAAAACTGTTTGAGAGCAATGATAATAATTCCATATTATCATTGATTTCGTCCATGGAAAATTGATTCATGCACGGCCTCCATTCTTTCAAAGCTTATATTCATTACTTATAATATATTTTTCATACCAATCACTGCCAAGCATATCCGTTGTGATATAGGGGACTCCCAGTTTTCTCTCCCTGATAAATTCACCATGATAATCAGATCCACCGGAAATATAAATATCTTTTTCTTTTGCATATGCCAGATAATGCTTCTCTTCTTGTTTTGACTGGTTATATATATTATAACATTCAATTCCCGCAATTCCGCACTTTAATAAATCATTCAACGAATTTATTGACATATATTTTTCATTTTTTTCTTTTGAATAGGCCGGATGCGCTAAAAAAGGCACCCCGTCGGCATCTTTGATTGCTTTTAAAACTTCTTCTAACGGTGAAAATGTTTTATCCATAACAAAATCGGAATACATATTAAAATACTGCTGCATATTTTCAACAATGCCTTTATCGATCATATAATTCAGTGAGCGCCAGCCGCCCCGCGCGTTATCATAAGTATATTTTTCGAATTCTTTTAAATTACTGCGCCAATCATTTTCGCTCACCCACTGCACTCTTTCGATATCTATATTCGTCCATATGCTTTGGTTATATTCCAGCAATTCGCGAATATATTTACTGTTAAAATCACAACCATATGCTAAAATATGAAATACTTTGTTTTTGTAAAAAGAGCTTATTTCAGCCGCGGGCATAAACCTTAAAGAATTTTCCAGAGATAATAATGAGGCCTCCTCAATACTATCAATGCTGTCATGATCGGCAATTGCAAATATCTCAATATTATTTTCTTTTATTTCATAAATCAGTTCTCCGGGAGATAATGTCCCATCGGATGCTGATGTATGTATATGAAAATCTATTCTGCTCATAAAAAATAATACCTCATAAATTATAGTTACTCATACTATTATATGGTTCATTTCGTCATTAGTATATAATAATAAGTCTATTTTATTTTTTCAAGCCATTCCAACAATTTTGATCGCACCTGAATATCATCGATATCTTCCAACTCCATTGCTTGTCCTTCTATTTCTTCATACTCAACATCTACAAAACATAAGGGCGGGAAAAGCACACACCACCAATTTTTTCCTTCCCCATTGCCAAGTATTACCCGAAGCGCTTCATATTTGCCTGCGGGTACCACAGTGCCGTAATATTCTTTTTCAGGAAAATCATAGACTCCTATCGAAAATGTGCCTTTATAGTTCATGTTGTATTCTTTTAAAGTATTGTTTATAACTTCAAGCAGTGCGTCTTTATTTTGAATAAGTAAATTTTTAAACTCTTGTATGTTTTTTATATCTTTCTCTTTCTCTTCGAAATAGGCTATAACAGCATTGCGAACTTTCAGTTTCACGTTCTGATCTTCGGCAGAATCACTGTTGGCGATAACGTGAAGCCTGAATAAATTTTTATTTACTATATCGGCATTGTTGCTTTTCGTGCAGCTTATGAATGAAAAAACAACAAGTACTAAAAGCAAAATCGGAAATAATTTTTTCATTGCGTTCTCCTCAGTAAGAATTTTTTAGTATTATTTCCGTTTTTTCCATTTTTATCCATTTTATAAAATAATTATATTTTTAGAAATTTATTTATATTGACAAATATTTCTTTTTTGTATAATATATTATACATTCATATGATATATTTTTCGGAGTAAATATGGAAATAAATCTGATAATCGCTAAAAATCTAAAAAGGCTTCGTACAGAAAGAAATTTAAGTTTAGGACAACTCGCACAGATGTGTGGAGTAAGCAAGATGATGCTATCACAGATCGAAAGAGGAGAAACTAATCCTACAGTAAATACGGTTTGGAAGATTGCAAGCGGCTTAAATATACCTTATCCAGTCTTATTTGAACAAAAAGAAAATGATACTAATATAATTAAAAGCCATAATATAATACCTCAGCAATCTGAAGATGAACATTACAAGATATTTTGGTATTTTCTCCGGTCGGATTCGAGAAATATAGATATGTTAATGATCGAAATTGATGCGGATCATGAATTTGTTTCATTGGGACAAACCGATAAGTCGTTTGAATATCTTATTGTATTAGAAGGTGAGCTTTTACTAACAATTGATGATAAACAATATCATCTTACCGCTAATGATGCTGCAAGTTTTAAGGCTTCTTTAAAACATACTTATCATAACTGCGGAAAATCTGTTCTTAGGATTCTATCCATAGATTATTATTTAATTTAAATTGAGACACACACATTTTTTACATTTTCCATTTTTTAAAAGAGAGTCATTAACCACAGACTCTCTTTTAAATTTATTTGCATATAAATAATCACTTACTTAGTTTTATGTCAATGCTTGTTCAAAAATTAATTTAAGCAAAACTATAGACTTTTTTGTTGACTAATATTTTATCTAAAAAGTCGTACGACTTATTCTCCCAACAGTCACTTACCAAGTAACATTAGCGCTAATAGAAAATCATATCTCTCAATCGATACACGTCTTATGCTTTTTCATCAGGTATGTATTCCGCTATATCTTCCAAACGACAGTTTAAGATTTTACATAACTTATCAAGCGTGTGGGTTGACACAGGCATATTCTTTTGTAATCTTTGTACTGTTGCATGGCTCATATTATGCTTCACTCTTAACGTGTATGTTGTAAATTTTTTATTTGACATTGTGTTCCATAATGGATTATAGATAATCATCACTTATTACCCCCTTTACAGATACTATTATGGCTGATATAATGGTCATATTAGTATGGCCATTATTTAGCCATATATCATGAAAGGGTGTGTTTTTATATGCTGAAAAAATTAGATAAATGCGGAAGAGTTGTTCTCCCTAAAGAGTACAGAGAAGCGCTTCGTATTAAAAATAATAGCGAAGTAGAAATTGTATTAAAAGCGGATGAGATAAGCATTAAGAACCCCGTTATCAACTGCGTCTTTTGCAATACGACAGCAAATCTTGTTAAAAATGGAAATTTATTCGTTTGCCATCCCTGTATCGAACGGCTGAATAACACAAAAAACAGTGATATACTTTTTGCTACGAAAACAGATTAAAAAAGAAACGCTGTCAATAATTCTTTAAAACGTAATTTTTACTTTCTTATTGAATGGTTACATTATAAGGTTTAAACAATAAAAAATCCCTTCTACAGGGATATTTCAGGCAATAAAAAAACCCGCAACGACTTACTCTCCCGGGCAGTCACCCGCCAAGTACCATCAGCGCGAAAGGGCTTAACTTCTGTGTTCGGTATGGGAACAGGTGTATCACCTTTGCTATAGTCACGGATTCTTTTTACTTTTTAAATGAACACTTTTATGCTCATTGAAAATTGCATATGCTCTTTAGTAATGCTTAAAAGATTAAGCCCTCGGTCGATTAGTATCAGTCAGCTCAATACATTACTGCACTTACACCTCTGACCTATCAAACTGGTAGTCTACCAGAGACCTTACTCACTTATGTGATGGGAAATCTAATCTTGAGGCCGGCTTCGCACTTAGATGCTTTCAGTGCTTATCCGATCCAAACGTAGCTACCCAGCTGTGCCGTTGGCACGACAACTGGTGCACCATTGGTTTGTCCATCCCGGTCCTCTCGTACTAAGGATAGATCCTCTCAAATTTCCTGCGCCCACGACGGATAGGGACCGAACTGTCTCACGACGTTCTGAACCCAGCTCGCGTGCCTCTTTAATGGGCGAACAGCCCAACCCTTGGGACCTGCTTCAGCCCCAGGATGAGACGAGCCGACATCGAGGTGCCAAACCTCCCCGTCGATGTGGACTCTTGGGGGAGATAAGCCTGTTATCCCCGAGGTAACTTTTATCCGTTGAGCGATGGCCCTTCCACTCGGTACCACCGGATCACTAAGTCCTACTTTCGTACCTGCTCGAGATGTCTCTCTTACAGTCAGGCTACCTTTTGCCTTTACACTCTACTAAATGGTTTCCAACCATTCTGAGGTAACCTTTGAGCGCCTCCGTTACATTTTGGGAGGCGACCGCCCCAGTCAAACTGCCCGCCTGACATTGTCCCTCTGCCGGTTTACGGCAGCAGGTTAGAATTTCAATATTACAAGGGTGGTATCCCAAGGTCGACTCCTCCGAGACTAGCGTCCCGGATTCGACGTCTCCCACCTATCCTGTACATGCAATATCAAAATTCAGTGCCAGGTTACAGTAAAGCTCTACGGGGTCTTTCCGTCCTGTCGCGGGTAATGCGCATCTTCACGCATAATTCAATTTCACCGGATGTATTGTTGAGACAGTGCTCAGATCGTTACGCCTTTCGTGCGGGTCAGAACTTACCTGACAAGGAATTTCGCTACCTTAGGACCGTTATAGTTACGGCCGCCGTTTACCGGGGCTTAAGTTCACTGCTTCGCTTGCGCTGACAGATTCCCTTAACCTTCCGGCACCGGGCAGGCGTCAGCCCCTATACTTCATCTTTCGATTTAGCAGAGACCTGTGTTTTTGCTAAACAGTCGCCTGAGCCATTTATCTGCGGCCTGCTTTCGCAGGCTCCCCTTCTCGCGAACTTACGGGGTTATTTTGCCGAGTTCCTTAACAATACTTCATCCGCTCGTCTTAGGATTCTCTCCTCACCTACCTGTGTCGGTTTACGGTACGGGTATCTACATTCTTGATAGAAGCTTTTCTTGCCAGTGTGAAATCAGTCACTTCGCTACTCTAATTTCGCTCGCCATCATACCTTGTGGTTAATGAAGAAACGGATTTGCCTATCTCTTCCCACTTGATATTTAGCCCTGCTCTACCAGCGGCAGGGTTGACCTATCCTCCTGTGTCACTCCTTCTCTTATAACGAATGCAAACAGTACAGGAATTTCAACCTGTTGTCCATCGCCTACGCCGTTTGGCCTCGGCTTAGGTCCCGACTTACCCTGGGCGGACGATCCTTCCCCAGGAAACCTTAGGTTTTCGACGACAAAGATTCTCACTTTGTTCTCGCTACTCATGCCAGCATTCTCTCTTGTGTATAGTCCACATATCTTTACAAATATGCTTCGCCCCCTACACAATGCTCCCCTACCGATTTATAAAAATCCCACAGCTTCGGTTGTAAGTTTTAGCCCCGGACATTTTCGGCGCATAACCACTCGACCAGTGAGCTATTACGCACTCTTTAAATGAGTGGCTGCTTCTAAGCCAACATCCTGGCTGTCTTAGCAGTTACACATCCTTTCCCACTTAACTTACAATTAGGGACCTTAGCTGGTGATCTGGGCTTTTTCCCTCTTGACTACGGAACTTATCTTTCGCAGTCTGACTGCTGCATTAAAATATCCGGCATTCGGAGTTTGATATGGTTTGGTAAGCGATATGCCCCCTAGCCAATTCAGTGCTCTACCTCCGGTATTCATCATGCAACGCTAGCCCTAAAGCTATTTCGGGGAGAACCAGCTATCTCCGTGTTCGATTGGCATTTCACCCCTATCCACACCTCATCCAAGCCTTTTTTAACAGACATTGGTTCGAGCCTCCACGACGTTTCACCGTCGCTTCACTCTGGACATGGATAGATCACACGGTTTCGGGTCTGCAGCATACAACTATCGCCCTGTTCAGACTCGGTTTCCCTACGGCTCCGTACCTAAAAGTACTTAACCTTGCTATATACCGCAACTCGCTGGCCCGTTCTACAAAAAGCACGCAGTCACTTTCGCTCCTGCTGCTTGTAAGCACAAGGTTTCAGGTTCTATTTCACTCCCCTCCCGGGGTTCTTTTCACCTTTCCCTCACGGTACTATTCTCTATCGGTCACCGGTTAGTATTTAGCCTTGGGAGGTGGTCCTCCCGTTTTCCCACAGGGTTTCACGTGTCCCGTGGTACTCGTTGATACCTGGTTTAATATATATTTCGCCTACAGGATTGTAACCTTCTTCGATTCAGCTTCCCAGCTCATTCAGCTATATATATTATTCCGTATGGTATCGGGCTCTTTCCCGTTCGCTCGCCACTACTTGGGAAATAGATGTTTCTCTCTTTTCCTTCGGGTACTAAGATGGTTCAGTTCCCCGAGTTCCCTTACGTATACTATGAATTCATATACGCATGACGACTCTTCAGTCGCCGGGTTCCCCCATTCGGATATCTGCGGATCAATACTTATTTGCAGCTCCCCGCAGCTTTTCGCAGCTTGTCACGTCCTTCTTCGGCTTCCGGTGCCAAGGCATTCCCCTTGTGCTCTTATTAGCTTAACCTTTTCGCTTTTGCGTCTTTTTTTTGCATTACCTTCTTTACTCGCATATGCAATTTTCAATGAACA